>Ga0156480_102_pt1 | contig 1363 bp, 2 predicted proteins | sample RifOxyB1_FD_110627 | JGI IMG/M metagenome (GOLD analysis project Ga0156480, IMG submission 110627) | Candidatus Vogelbacteria bacterium RIFOXYB1_FULL_42_16 | reverse complement strand
ACCAGCTTGGATCACTTCAGGATCAAGTGATGAGGAGCTTCTCGGGTTCGGAACCTTAATCGGATCCATCATCCACCACTATGCGGGAAGACCCGCATTTGTATGGGATTTAGATCGTGGTTTTCTCCTAAGGGAGATGACCGACAAAATCCTTTTTTCATTGACATCCGCCAGACGAGAACTAATCTATGAGGGATGTGGTAAGAGACATCCCGATGCCAGAACCAAACTGGTGGAGATGGTTGACGAGGAAATCGAAAGCGGGCTGGAAGAAAAAAGGGGGAAAGAGGAAGAAGAGGAAGAACGGAAAAAGAAACGAGAAATTCAGGCCGGCCTCAAGGCCTGCAAACGTTGGTGGTAAGGTAATCTGACCACACCCAGCGTGGAATGTCATCTGACATTCCACGCTGTTTTATTATATGTAAATATGTAAATTTGTGGCAAAAAATTGTTTTTGATTTCAAAATGGTTGGGCTTGGGTCTGGGTTTTGAAATTAAAAACAATTTTCTAGCAAATTTACTTCATATTATTCATCCTCGCTCGGTTTTTCCAACACTAACGGCTCGATACCGGCGCCTTCACCGGAAATCCGCAAGACATCTTTATCAATTTTTTTCAATTCTTTGTGAGCGGTATTGTAGTGGCTGACCGTTGTCCCCAACGCCGTGCCCAATTTATTCATATACTGGTCATAAGCACCGAGATGTTTGCCCAGCTCCTCGACCCGCTTACGAATCTCTTTGGCCGACTCTTCGATTTGGAGCGCTTTCAAACCCTGCAGGACAGTCTGAAGATAAGCCAAAAAAGAAGTTGGCGAAACAATAATGACATGTTTTTCTTTGAAGGCATATTCGACTAAATCGCGAGTGTTAACCTTGACCGCACCCACTTGCGTGACCAAGAGGTCATAATAAACCGCTTCGTGGGGAATGAACATAAAAGCAAAATCCATGGTATTTTCCGCCGGTTTGACATACTTGGAAGTCTCGTCGATGCGCAATTTCAAATCAGCTTTAAAGGCTTTTTCTAGACGCTCACGTTCAGCCGGATTTTGTTCTTCCGCCAACCGATTATAATTTTCCAAAGAAAACTTAGAATCAATCGGAATAATTTTATCTTTAACAAAGACCACCGCGTCGACAATCGTGCCATCGGCAAACGGATATTGCATCTGGAAAGAACCGGGCGGTAACACATTTTTCAACAAAGTTTCTAAATAATACTCGCCCAAAATCCCTCGCTGTTTGGGATTTTTTAAAATATCTTGCAGGGATTGCAATTGATCGGCAAAACCGACCACTTGGCGATTGGTCTCGTCTAATTTAGTCAGACGTTCGGTAACATCACGAATGATTTTTGACG
>Ga0156480_101_pt4 | contig 1748 bp, 2 predicted proteins | sample RifOxyB1_FD_110627 | JGI IMG/M metagenome (GOLD analysis project Ga0156480, IMG submission 110627) | Candidatus Vogelbacteria bacterium RIFOXYB1_FULL_42_16 | reverse complement strand
CAATGAGTGGGCCAATCTTTTTCGCCTCGTTTTAATTTATTTATTTCTATTGCCGATGCAGATTGCCTATTTTTATAGTTTGTTTTTGCAACTTAAAAAAATCAAAGCCGAAGACGAAACTGTCAATCGAATTTCTAAAAAAACCAAAAATTGGTTTGTTGGCCTAGGAATTTTTGGTTTAGTTATGCCTTTTATTTTAATGTTGATGGTCTCGATGCTGGCTTTGGGCGGGATCCTCGGTTTTCTTTTGAGTGACGATATTATCAATACTCTGCCGTTGCGGGTTTGGTTATATAACAATGGCTGGTGGCAGTATGATTCATCCTACTTACTTAATTAAAAATCTAAACTAAAAGTTTGACGATCAGCACTAAGAGTGCGACCACTAATAGTGAGTGAACAAACTGACCTCCGATTTCAAAACTAAAACCAAAAATCCACAGGAGGAACAAGATTATTATAATGGTCCAAATCATAATTTTAATTTAAATTGCTAATGTTGATTTTAGTGATCTAGTCGCGATTGTATAATTTTTTGAGTTTTCTCAATCCGCGATGTAGTTGCACCGCAATGGTGTTTTTCGATTGACCCATTAGAAGCGAGATCTCTTTTAAGGTTAGATCTTGGACGTATTTCATTTTCATCACTTTTTGATATTTTTCTGGTAAACGTTGGATAAAAAGAAAAGCGGCTTTGCCATCTAAAATATCGAAAAAACGTTCAGGGTTATTGGTGTTTGGCTCGAAACCTTTTTCAATCAAAGCATCAAGAGAAACTGTTTTGTGTTTCCGGTATTCATCGACGATCAGATTATTGAGAATGTTATAAAGAAAAGCTTTCATAATATCAATCTTTCCGCCTTTAACTAGATAAATCCAAGTTTTCATAAACGTATCTTGAACCAAATCTTCACTAGTTTCAGTATTATGCACCTTGAAAAAGGCGCGAGTCTTTAGACCTTTTTTATGTTCAAGGTAAGCGTTTGTTAACACTGTATTGGGTTTTTGGTTCTGTTTGGTTCTGTTTTGAGCCCATATTAAGTTAAGCCGAAGATGGCTGGACTTTATTACATAAATATTACATCGACACAACAAGATATAAGTGTTTCTATACACTCTTATCCATATTATGGCTTAGTTGGGCGGTGTTTAAAGATAAAGAGATTACACCAAGAGAGAATGGCACCGAAGAAACCATTTTAACATATTACAATCTTAAAGCCAGCTTTTAGAAATTTTAGGAATAAGAATTTTCTTCTTTGGTTATCAAAAGTTATTCATTAGATTGCAATAATTAAAACCCGACAACGTCTTCAGTAATAAGAAATAAGGAAGAGACTAAGATTAAGAAATAAAAATATGAAAAAAAATATTAAACCGGTTGGCTCCGATTTTTTCAAGCGTTTGTGGGAGGAAAGTTGGATCTATATTAAAACCGTAGTGGATGTCGTGCGAGAACCGGTTTTAATTCTGGACAAAAATTTTCGCGTGATGGCGGCTAATGAACCTTTCTATCGATTGTTTCAAGTTGAGCCAGAAGAAACCGAAAATAAAATCGTATATGAGCTGGGAAACGGCCAGTGGGATATTCCGGCCTTGCGAAAGTTATTGGAAGATATTTTACCCAAAAATACTTTTTTTAAGGGTTTTGAAGTCGTCCATAAATTTCCTTTCATTGGGGATAAAATTATGATTTTGAATGCTCGGCAAATTCATTTTGAGGATAGTATCGCTTCAGAAATATTTCC
>Ga0156480_105_pt1 | contig 6556 bp, 9 predicted proteins | sample RifOxyB1_FD_110627 | JGI IMG/M metagenome (GOLD analysis project Ga0156480, IMG submission 110627) | Candidatus Vogelbacteria bacterium RIFOXYB1_FULL_42_16 | reverse complement strand
GGGAATGAAATTGTCCCGCATTGTCGCCTTGCAAAATGATCTGTCTTTGGCTCTGGCCGCTCACCCCCTACGTATCGAGGCACCGATTCCGGGCAAATCACTGGTCGGAATTGAAATCCCCAACACGATAAAATCGACCGTAGGTTTGGCCACAATGCTAGGGACCAAAGAATTTGCCGATTCGGCTTTTCCTCTTTTTATCGCTTTAGGTAAAGGTATCTCTGGTCTCCCCCAATACACCAACTTGGCCAAATCACCTCACCTTTTGATTGCCGGCGCCACCGGTTCGGGCAAATCAGTCACTATTCATACAATTATTACTTCTCTGCTCTACCGCAACAGTCCGGAACAAATGCGTTTTATTATGATCGATCCCAAGCGCGTCGAATTGACTCTTTATAACAAAATTCCCCATCTCCTGACTTCCGTCATTACCGATCCCAAAAAAGCCATTGCTTCTTTGCGTTGGGCGGCCAAAGAAATGGATCGCCGTTACAATATCCTCGAAGCCGAATCGGTGCGCGATATTCAGTCTTATCACAAAAATGTTCTGGAACCAAAATTTAATAAATTAGGCAAAAAAGATTCCGGCGCCGATGAAGCGGAAGAAATCGAGCGCATGCCCTATATTGTGATCATCATCGATGAGCTGGCTGATATTATGTCCAGTTATCCGCGCGAGTTAGAAGCCGCCATTGTTCGCTTGGCCCAAATGTCTCGGGCGGTCGGTATTCATCTAATGTTGTCCACCCAACGCCCGAGCGTCGAAATTATCACCGGTTTGATTAAGGCCAACATTCCTTCCCGGATTGCTTTACAAGTCGCCTCCCAAATCGACTCGCGCACTATTATTGATATGGCTGGAGCGGAAAAATTGCTTGGCGCCGGCGACATGCTTTATATGGGTGGTGAAATGGCCAAACCCGTTCGGATTCAATCCGCTTTCATTACCGAAGAAGAAGTCAAAAAAGTCGTGGCTTATATTGCCGACCAGTACGCCGGTGAATTTCTACCCAGCGATATCAATTTCGGCCAAGAAGAAATCGGCAACAACAAAGCTCTCTTTGGCACAGCCTTGGGTGAAGGTGGCGACGATGACGACCTTTACGAAGAAGCACGGATAGCGGTCATTGAGGCCGGCAAAGCTTCCGCCTCCTATCTCCAACGCAAACTCAAAGTCGGCTATGCTCGAGCGGCTCGCCTCCTCGACATGTTAGAAGAAAGAGGGGTGATTGGTCCCGGCGATGGCGCCAAGGCTCGAGAGATTTATACCAATCGACCAACCGAAACAGTGGAAAATGTCGATAGTCAAACCGGTTTCTAAAAATGATCGCTGACGTCTATTCGCGACAAAAAATAAAAACCCTCGCCATGGCCGGCTTGTTTATCTTGATTATTTTTTATGCCGGACTGAAACTGAAAAATATTTTTTTAGGACCGCAAATCACTATCACCTCTCCTGTTTCCGGTTCCACTTACCGCACCCCTTTAGTAACGATCCATGGTCGAGCCGATCGCATCGCCAAACTCTATTTAAACGATCGCAAGATTTTTACCGACGATCAAGGAGTGATTAGTGAATCTTTGCTCCTCGCTCCCGGCTATAATATACTTGAGTTCAAGGCCGAGGACAGCTTCGGTCGAAAGATTAACAAATATGTCGAGTTAGTCCTGCAATGAGGGTTATTTCGATTTAATTTTAATAAAAAATAGTATGGCTAAAAAAGAAAAATCTCATCCAGTGGGTGGTGATCGTTCCAGCATTCTCGACACCATTAAATCCATTCAAAGTCGTTTTGGCGACGAAGCCATTATGAAGTTGGGCGATCGGCCAAAAGTGGGGGTCGATGCGATTTCGACTGGCTCGATCGGTTTAGATATGGCCCTCGGGGTCAACGGTGTTCCCCGCGGACGAGTAATCGAAATTTTTGGACCAGAGTCTTCTGGTAAAACTACTCTCGCTCTCCATATTGTGGCCGAAGCTCAAAAGAAAGGCGGGATTTGCGCTTTTGTCGATGCTGAACATGCCCTCGATCCAGAATATTGTAAAAAATTAGGCGTTAAAATCGAAGAATTACTTTTGTCGCAACCTGATTATGGCGAGCAAGCTCTCGACATTGCCGAAAGCCTAGTTCGTACTGGTAAAATTGATGTCGTGGTCATTGATTCGGTCGCCGCCCTGACCCCAAAGGACGAAATCGAGGGTGATGTCGGTGATTATCATGTCGGTAAACAAGCCCGGATGATGTCTCAAGCTCTGCGCAAAATGACCGCCATTGTCGCTCGAAGTAAAACCGTAGTTATTTTCATCAACCAAATCCGGATGCAAATCGGAGTGATGTTTGGCAATCCGGAGACCACTCCGGGTGGCAAGGCCTTGAAATTTTTCTCATCGGTTCGGTTGGATGTTCGACGAATTGCCCAAATTAAAAAAGGTGAAGATATTGTCGGCGGCCGAGTCCGAGTCAAAGTAGTTAAAAATAAAGTCGCCGCTCCTTTCAAACAAGCCGAATTTGATATTTTGTACAACGAGGGCATCTCACCGGAAGGCGAACTAATTGCTCTGGGTGAAAAAAATGGCATCATCACCAAAGCTGGTGCCTCCTATTCTTTTGGTGATATTAAATTGGGCAAAGGTTACGATGCCGCTCGCACTTTCCTCCGCGACAATCCGGAAATAAAAGAAAAAGTGACTGACCAAATCAAAGGTAAAATTGGAGAATAATTTTTAAAACATCACCCAAATTTCGACAGAGTCGAAATTTGGGTGATGTTTTGCTTTTTTACTAATTTTCAGTTAGGATGTTTTTACTATGCTTGAATACAACGAAATCAAACCGCGAAAATTTATTGTTTATGAGGGCGAGCCATTTGAAGTACTCGATTCTCATGTTTTCCGCAAACAGCAACGCAAACCGGTCAATGCCACCAAGTTGCGCAATCTTTTTACCGGCAAAGTAATGGAAATTTCTTTCCACCAAAGTGAAAAAGTTGATGAAGCCGAAATCGATACCCGCAAAGTAAAATACCTGTATGAAAATCGCGATCAATACTGGTTCTGCGAAGAAAAAAATCCCAGCCAGCGCTTTTCTTTCGATTCAGACACTGTCGGCGACCAGATCAAATTCGTCAAACAAAATTCCTTGGTAGATGTTTTGCAATTTGGCGATCGCATCCTGGGAGTTCGGGTGCCAATCAAAGTGGAATTGAAAGTCAAAGATGCTCCTCCGGCCGTCAGAGGTAATACTGTTCAAGGCGGAGTCAAATTAGTCACCGTCGAGACTGGGGCCACTGTTAATGTGCCAATGTTTATTAACGAAGGTGATACCATTCGCATCAATACTGAAACCGGAGAATACACCGAGAGGGTTTAAAAAATCCATAAGAAAAACCGCCCCTCCGGGCGGTTTTTGGTTAGCCAATAGTAAACGGCAGTAGAGCCAAAAATCGGGCGCGTTTGATCGCTAGGGACAATTTGCGTTGATGACGAGAACAGACCGACGTGCGACGATGTTTAGTAATCCGAGCATGAGAATCAAGATAACCTTTCAAGATTTCGGTATCTTTATAATCAATATCTTTGGTGTTATTGGTACAAAATTGGCATTGCTTCATATCTTTGTCTGTTTTAACAATTATTAAAAGGGAATATCATCTGGATTAATATCTTCTTCTGGATATTGAATAGTATCGAGTGGAGCGCTTGGTTGTTCAGCCGGCTGACTAGTGCTCGTCGCTTTTGACTCGTAACTACCGGTCGTGGCTCCCCCTTCACGCTTCGGGCCAAATTGGATGGCATCGGCCACAATTTCGGTACGATATTTTTTGCCTTCCGGACTATCCCAACTACGAGTTTGCATTCGGCCTTCCACCAACACCCCAGAACCTTTGTGTAAATATTGAGAAATCAGATCGGCTAATTGGGCAAAAGCCACAATGTTGTGATATTGGGTATCTTCTTGTTTGACGCCACTTTTATCTTTCCATACTCGCGAAGTAGCGACGGAAAAATTAACCACCGAAGCGCCAGATGGCAAAGACCGTCGCTCTGGATCGCGGGTCAAGTTACCATAAATTATTGCCTTGTTTAAATACATCCCGTTAGAAGCTAGTGTAGCTGGTATTATTGTTGTTGGATAAAATATCGGCCATAGTTTTTAAAATTTATTATTATTTATTGTTTGAGCTTCTAACGGGATACATGTAAATTAAGCCACTACTTTCTCTTCCAATAAACCTTCAATTTCTTTATCAATCTGTTCTTCATTCATTTCGCCTTTTTCCGCGACCACTTCGTCTTTGATAATTTTTTCAAGCGAATGTTCGCGACGAATCACCGGCTTACGATAACCAGTAGTGATGACGCGGTCGGCGTTTTTTGGCAAACGAATCAAAATATAGCGCAAAACCAACTCGCTTTTTTCAATCATTTTATTCAAAGCTTCAACTTGATCAGCTTTCAAATCAAAACGCATAGCACCAAAATAGGCGTCTTTGTAGGAACTGCGTTTGCTACCGACAGATTTAACCACGGCGTAAGCCAAAGGACGCAAAAAGGGCATTAATTGGCTGGCTACCTCGCCCCCCAAAGATTCGATCGGCATCCGAAAAGTCTTATCGATAGCACTAGCTACCTCCTCGATCGGTACCAAAGGGCTAAGCAAATAGCCAATCTCATAGAGATTGGTTTCCGAACCAACAGTCATTTCTTCATTTTCCATGGCCATAATCCTAGCATAAAAAAGGCGTAAGTCAAACCTGCACACCAATCAGGTCATTGTTTTTTGCGTCAAAAATAATCTGGCCTAATTCAAGCAATTTATATTGATAAATATAGATATGAATCCATTCTTTTTAAAAACAGAGACGCGATGACCTAATTGGTGTGCAGGAAAACACTCACAATCTAAAGAAATTCTTGGCATTTTGAACCAAAGTCATCAAAACCTCCTCCTCTGGTTCACTCCGCAACTCGGCGATTCTTTCGGCCACAAATTGTACAAAAGCTGGCTCATTCCGCTCTCCCCGATGTGGTACAGGTGCCACAAAATCCGCCTTCGGATCAACCTTCGGCGTGACAAAGGGGGCGTCAGTCTCAGCCATTAATCGATCGAGAGGCATTTTTTTAATCACCTCATCGTACTGATCAGTAAAAGTGATTACTCCCGTGAAGGATAAGTAGCCACCTAAGTCCAGAAATTTTTGCGCTGTTGACCAATCGCCGGCAAAAAAATGCATATTAAATTGCAATTTGTTGTCAAATTTATCTTTATAACTTTTCAAAATTTCCCAAGTATCTTCATAAGCATCCTTCGCCTCGCCGAAACTTCTAGTGGAGGCGGGACGACAGTGAATCATTAATGGCTTCCCCACTTTTAGAGCCAACTCAATATGTTTTTTAAATAATTCTTTTTGCTTCGCCACGACGGAGCTTTTAGCGGAGTCGGGTTTTTCTTTAATTTCCTCATTTTTCAGACGAAAATATTCTAAACCGCATTCTCCAATCGCGACCACTTTCTCATCAGTGGCTAATTTTTCAATGACGGAAAAATCAGCGCTATCTTCGGTTGGATGAATACCAACCGTTGCCCACACTCCATCGCCTAAAGTCTTGGCCTGTTCCACGGCCAAGACCGAACTCTTTATATCTGCCCCCACGTTAACAAAAGCTACCCCAGCTTCGAGGGCTCGCCTCCCCGCTTCTTGCCAGTCATCAGCAAATCGAATATTGAGATGGGTATGCGCGTCAAAATATTTAAAAATCATAAAAAGTTTTTAGGTTATGGCTGTTAGTTTTTAGTAAAAATACAAAAAATTAAATAACTACTTAATCAGAACAATAACAAAAAAATGCACGGAAACAAAACCTTTTTGCAAAAGCAAACGGGCCGACAGAAACGAAAGTTTCTGTCGGCCCGGAATGAACACAAGGGTACAAGATAAAAGGAACAAGGGTCAGAAAACTGTCTCACGAACGCGCCAACTGCCGTAAGCAAAGGCAGGAGCGACGCAGCTCACGTCGAACTCGTCGTCGCGCCAGTAGGCGCGCGGCACGAAACCATCGGCATAGCGCGAACCGGCACAAATGGTGGTGTTGGCGATGTCCAAGTGCTCGCCCGTTTCGAAAAAGTAGCGAGCCTCCAAGACCTCGCGCTGACGAATGGTGATAGCCGAGATGTTCTCGGCTTCGACCGTCTTCGTCGATTTGTTTTTGTGGATCTCGTCGGCTTCGACAGTATCGCGCGCCAGCACCACATGGACATCTGCCGAGACGATCTTGTCGAGTTGGCCATCGTCGTAAGCCTGCCAGGTTGGGAACATCCGACCACAGACTTCATGTAAGAGTCGGCTAGTGGACCACTCAGCCATGGGTGGGACCACGATGCTCCAGCCGAAACCATCGCGGTATTCGGGCAGAATCAACGCCTCGTGGTCATAGCGATACCCGAAGAGCGCCAGAACCGAGACCAGCCAGAGTGCCAGGCGCGAAGCGCTTTCTCACCCACCAGAACAACCTTGTCTTCTGGCACAACCAACCGGCGAAGAATCGGCCTCA
>Ga0156480_109_pt2 | contig 7816 bp, 7 predicted proteins | sample RifOxyB1_FD_110627 | JGI IMG/M metagenome (GOLD analysis project Ga0156480, IMG submission 110627) | Candidatus Vogelbacteria bacterium RIFOXYB1_FULL_42_16 | reverse complement strand
GCATTGCGGGTCAGACCTTTGGCGACTACGACCAACCAACCGAAGCCAAAACGCTCGGCTGGCAAATTGATGTCGGCCGGATCCCACTCGAGGTCGAAAACCTCACGGTAAAACTGGAGCCAGTCGGCGAGTTGTGGGTTGATGGCTTCGGTAACCAAGTTCTGTCGCAACAATATCTGGCACAAAGCATTGATAGCTCCGTGCAGTTTCTTGTCGTCAGCATGACCCGACCAATACTTGGCCGTCTCGCCGTTGAGCGACTTGAGTCCCTTGCTAACCTTCCCCATCACCATAGTGAGCACCTCGCCCACTTGTTGTGGTTCGGGTAGGACCCTCTCTTTTTTGCGTTTCGCAAACATAGAGCAATTCCTCCATTTCCTTTTTTCAATTATGCCGGGCAGATGTCTGGGAACACCCCAAAATCCAGCCAGCTTCAATCTGTCTTATATTATATACCTATTTTATCAACTTGTCAATAGTCAAAAAACGGTTTGGGTAGGTTTATTTTTGTTATTTATTTAGCAAAAATAAAATGATTTGGAGTGATACCTAATCCTTCCTTACAAACAAAGGTGCGGGCATTTTATTGTTGGCAATGGCCTGATTTATTTTTTCCGCTGTCGTCGACATAATCGGTTCGAGCATTTTGGCAATTTCCCCTACTCCCTGCACTAATTCCGTCACAATTTTTACTGCCTCCTCTTTATTTTCTTTGATCAATTTAAATGGTTGAGTTTGTTGAATTTTTAAATCGAGAGTAGAAATTTTCTGCCAAACAATATCAACCGCCTTGCCAATTTCAAACTCACTTAAAAATTTTACATAATCGGCTGGAAATTCTTTTTTAGTTATTTCGACTGGACCAGCTAAATAATTTTCCGCCATCTTCATCACCCGACTGACTAAGTTGCCTAAACCATTGGCCAGCTTGGCGTTATAGGCCTCGTGAAAACGTTCCCAAGTAAAGTCGCTGTCTTCAAACATCGCCAATTCACCCGCGACAAAATAGCGCAGAGCGTCAGTGTCATATTTTTCAACTACTTCGAGCGGATTGATAACGTTGCCCAAACTCTTGCTCATCTTCTGGCCTCCACTGGTGATAAAACCGTCGATCACTATTTGCTTCGAGGGCGACAGTCCAGCCGCCATCAACATCGCCTGCCACATCGCTGTTTGTTGGCGCAGATTGTCTTTACCACAATACTGAATCGCCCCACCTGTTTCCAGCCACCAGTGATTAAAATTATCTAGGTCATTAGGCCCACCTTCGCTTTCAGCTCTCGCGAGGCAAGGCCAACTGAGCACCGAAATGTAGTTAACCAAGGCATCAAACCAGACATACATGACGTGCTCCGGATCGGTCGGCACCGCAATCCCCCATGGCATTTTTGTCTTCAAACGAGAAATACTGAAATCCTGCAAACCTCTCTCCACCAAAGCCTTGATTTCTTTTTGTCTTTCAGCTGGTATCACAAAATCTGGTCGCTCTTTATATAAAGCTAAAAGTTTATCGCCAAAAGCGGGAAATTTGAAAAAATAATTTTCTTCGTCGCGTAACTCGATGGCCAAATTCGGATGATCGGGGCATTTACCGTTGACCAGTTCGGAATCGGTTTTTTCCAACTCACAACCAATACAATACTTGGTCTGGTAATTTTTTTTGTAAATAAAACCATTTTGATCACAAGTCCGCCAAAAAGCCTGGGCCGAAGCAATATGAGCCGGATCAGTAGTACGAACGAAATTGATGTCTTCACTAATCCCAAGCGGTTTTAAAATAGCCTTGAATTTCTCGGCCAACTGATCCACATAAGCCTGCGGTTCCAAGCCTAGCTCAAGTGCTTTTTGATAAATTTTCTGGCCATGCTCATCGGTGCCAGTATTAAAAAAAACTTCTTCGCCTAAAGCCCGACGATAGCGGGCAATAATATCCGCCCGAATAATTTCCACCGCAAAACCGATATGCGGTTCGGCATTAACATAAGGTAAGGTGGTAGTGATGTAAGTCCGCTCTTTCATTAATTCCCCAACTGACTATTTTGTTGACGGAAAAGTCCCTTGCGAGTTTCAATATCACCGGCTAATTCCATCAGAAAAGTGGCCATTGGCACCGCTAAAATTATGCCCAAAAAACCGGCCAACTTGGCACCAACAATCATGGAAATGACTACCAAAAGCGGTGGCACACCGATAATCTTACGAACAACCAGAGGGTAGATCAAGTGATTTTCAAATTGTTGCACCACCACATACAAACCCATAGTCATTAAGCCGACCGGCACGCCGGCGGAAAAACCTAGAATCACCGCCGGTACCGCCGACAAGACTGGACCAAAAAACGGAATCAATTCAAAAACGGCCGCCAAAATAGCCAAAATCAAAGCATATTTGACTCCTAAGAGAGTTAGGCCTAAAAAGACCAGTGGGCCGATGATCGCCCCCAAAAGAATCTGACCTTGTAGCCAGCCACCAATCTTGGCCTCGACTCTTTTCCATAAATTAATAGCATAATCTTCACTCCGTAACGGCACCACTAAACGCAAGAACTCTTCGACGCCATTGCGCTGAACAGCAATATAAAAAGAAATAACCACAATCATGACAAAACTGAAAATGCCATTGAAAAGAAAACGAATGAGCTCCATGATGTTGGACGGAACGGCTGGCAAATAAGAACCAGCATTGGAATTGATTAATTCGGTCAGAGAAAAATCGTCAATAAAATCGCCGGAAAAATTACTGACTTGACCCCAAGCCTCGTTGGTATGAACAAATGAATTGATTTTGGTCGGCAAAGTTTTGGCAATATCCATAATATCGCCAAAAACCGGTGGAATCATAAAATAAAGAGTACCTAAAACCACGCTAAAACCGATGATATAGACCAATAACACCGCAAAAACTCGCGGAATTTTATATTTTTCAAACCAACCAGAAAAAGGTCGGACGGCCGAACCTAAAACAATCGAGGTTAAAAGAATGAGGATAACTTCTCGTAGAAAATAAGCCAAATAAACCAACAGGCCAATAAAAGCGACCTTCCATAAAGCCGTCCAAGAGATATTCAAGTGACTATTTTTTTCACTAGAGCTATTAAACATCAGTTTATATTACTATAAATCAACCAATTTGGCAAAAACTTCTTTTTTCAGTCCCCGACCAACTAAAACCAAGTGGAGTCCATCCTTTTTAAAGATAGCTTGAGCGGTTTTTTTGATTTCAACCGACGAAACAGCTCTGATGCAACGACAAAATTCTTCTGGTGTTTTTGGGATTTGACCAAGAGTAATTTGCCGACCATAAAAACTAGCTAAATCTTCTGGCGTTTCCAGACCCAGCAACAACCAACTGATTATTTTGGTTTTAACCAAGTTAAGCTCTTTGGCTGAAACTAGCTCGCAAGTCAAACGGCGCAATTCCACAAAAATAGTTTTGAGCACGATTTCAATTTTCCCAGCATCGAAACCGCCGGCGATCACAAAAGCACCATAATCGGCTTGCGCATCATGCCAAGCCGATACGCCATAGGCGGCACCCAATTTATGTCTCAAAATTTTATAAAGCCGAGAATTTAATCCTCCGGCCAAAATCGCCGAGATTAGACCAGTAGCAAACTCTTCCGTCTGGCCGATCTTAGGAGCAGGAAAACCAATTCTCAATTTTATTTGATCGATTTCCTTGCGATAACAAACAATTTTGGGTTGTAAAAATTTTATTTGATCATAAGGACTATCATTTGATTTTTCGACAACTAAACCAGATCCTACCCAACCACCAAATTTATGTTTAATAAAAGTTAAAACTTCTTTCTGTTTAAAATTACCGGCCACGATTATCAGCGTGTTTGTTGGTTGATACTTTTCTTTTTTAAAGGCCAACAATCGCTTGCGATTAAAATTTTTAATCGTGTCTTCGGCGCCTAAAACCGGCCGGCCAGCCGGCAACTGACCATACATCAATTCTCGTAATTTAAAGAAACAAAAATTATCCGGATTATCCCAAGAACGTTTGACCTCCTCGCCTACCACTTTTTTCTCTTTGGCAATGTCGGTATTTTTAAACAGGGAATCAAAAAAAGTTTCGCTGACCAACTTGGCCGTCGCGAGGATTTTTTCGGCGGAAGCCGAAGCATGAAAAACCGTGGAAAAATAATTGGTATAGCCGTTATTGTCAGCCCCCAACAAGTCAAAAGCCTCTTGCAAAACAATAGCATTGCGATGGCCAACTGTGCCATCAAAGTGTAGATGTTCCAAAAAATGAGCCAGACCAGCTTCTGCTGGTTTTTCTTTATTAGCACCAACCCCTACCGCCACAGCGAAAAAGGCTGAATAACTTTCCGGTCGAGGCACCAACAACACTCTAACCCCGTTGGGTAAAGTGAGAATTTTGAAATTTTTCATAGAAACTCTATCTTACTCTTTAACCAGACCAGCGCCAACCAACGACCGAAATTCTTCAAGTGAGCCAGTATTTAGACTATCGGCATTGGCACTAACATCTTTATTGGCAAAAGAATCAAAGCCAAATAATCTGACCAGCGAGACAAGATCGGGCTGACTTTCGACTTGACTCAAACTGGGGGTAAAAGCAATTTGAAAAGAAGCTTCTCGGGGCGGTGAATCAAAACCTAAGCCAGCTGGTAAAACACCGACCTCCCACGAAACTTGTCGACTGGAAGGGTCAAAACTTATTTTTTCATTTTGAGGATAGATAGCATTTTGCCAATCAATATAGACCGGCAAGGTAGCAACGATTTTAACATTTCGCACTTCGTTGGCAGGATTGATCGCCAACCAAGTCACCGTATAGGTAGTTTTAGCTTCGACTCTCGGACTAGCTGGGCCACTGTTGGTAAACGGACCGGTAGTATAAGAAAGTTGCGAAGCAATTTGTGGAACAGACAAAATTTTAATAGTCTTTTTGAGTTCTGTTCGCACTTGATCGGACTGATTTTCTTCACTGATCCTTCGACCGCTGACAATAAGGGACAGATCGACTTGCGGATTACGTGACAGATTGCCACGCAGAGCCGATAGAGGTAACATCGAAAAATCAAAACTAACACTACCCGTTTCTCCCGGTCGAATCATTGCTAGACTTTCGACTAAACTTTTATTCCAAATAATTTTGTCGTCTTGCGAACGATAAAAACCGTTTTCTACTTTGATCGATCGGCGATCGATCGCCGATCCCACCAAAGACATTTCCATCTCTAAATCACTGATATTGTCCGGTAAATTATTGATCCAATCAATTTTTCCCTTGACCAGATCTTTTGGTTTCAAGATCACTTCGGAGCCGGCTTGACCATTCAATGACAGTTCTGTGCCAATAAAAGGATTCTTAATGACTAAGGTTTTAAATATGTCACCATAAGAAAAAGATTGGCTATTGTCACCATCAACAGACGGCCCCACCACGATACGAAAACTTTTATTTTCATTTTCTTGACCAGTCAAAACACCAGTTACGGTTAATTTTTTTTCCACTCCCGCCGTAATATCACCCAGGGACCAAATATGACCATCCAAAGTTGGAGCCAAACTGGAATCTTTTAATTGAAAACCGGGTGGAAAAGAAATATCTAAAATTAAATCATTGAGAATCGTTGGTGAATTGGAAACCAGATCAATATCAAAACTAAACTCGCGACCGGCGTTTATTTCGTCAGGTAAATTAGCGGTCATAGTGACGGGAGAATCACTGATCGTAAAATCATATTCAACTTTTTTGGAAAAAACATTATTCGATTCGGCCAAACGATATTCAAGCGTTAATTTAATTTTTTGTTGGCTACCCTGTCCCCCAAAAACCAAAACTTGAAGAGTTTTATTAATCGTCTCGCCCGTCGGAATATTTTTTAAATCAAAAACCTCTCGGCGTAAATCCAAAGTGGCGTCAACAGCTGAGCGAGTTCCGGCCGGATATTCCACCAACAATCGAGCCGACTCCAAGGCTGTTTTATTGCGATTGATGATAGAAGTCTGGAGATTAATCGCTTCCCCCGCCTTCAGACTCACTGGTCCGCGAACATCAACAACGATATTGGAATTGGAAATCAAGTTCGAACCGTTTAAAATCACGATCACGGCCACTACAATTGCCACCAAAAAGAAGGCGGTCGCGCCGATTAAAAATTTTTTAATTAAGCGCCAAGAAGCAGAATTGCTATCTTCGCCAAAATCCTCAATCAAATCTCCCGACCAAGTCTCCTCGCCACCACTGGTTTCAGTTTGATTCAAGCGAGAACGCTTGAGACGCACATTGGCCAAAGTCCCCTGCTCCAAGCGATGTTGCAAATCACCTAATCCGCTTTTTTCTTCTGATTCAGGTAAAGACATATAAATTGAATTATAGCATTACTTACTCTACCAATGAAGTTCTTTTAGAGTTTTATTTAAATATTGGACGACGTAATGACTAGTCTTTGGTTCGGCCAATAAAGTCAAATCTGTCACTGACCAATTTTTTTCGGAAACAAAACGGTCAAGCTGACGATCTGATTTCAAATAACCAAGATGGTGGAGCAGTCGCAAAACTGCCATTTTTTCAACAGCTAAAATCAGATCTCGATCTTTCAATTTGGCCAACCAACCAAAAACTTCTTTTAATTCGGTAAAAATTTCTCGACTCTCTTCCTCTTCAATCAAAATCAAGAGCAAACGAAAAATATGGCCAACAATTGCTCGTTTTTCGACTGAAGAAAGTGAGCCGAAAAAATCATTCGATTTTTCCGCCGAGACTAGACGCCAAAATTCTCGACCTCGGACTAAAGAATAATGACCATAGGAAAAATCGGTGATATTGGCTCGTAATTTAGACGTTTCTTTGCGCACCCCTTGAGCCACGACGACAATCAGACCAAAATCCGGAGTAAAAAGATAGAGCATTTTACTGTCTTCGGAACGTGGTCGATATTGTAAGATAAAACCTTCGGTATGATAAAGGCGATGGGACATTTACTCATTAGAAAAGATTTCTAAGTAAATTGGCGTATCGGCAATTTCACCAATCAGTGATTGCTCCGAGGTTAAAGTCGAGAAATCAATATCGAGCAAGCCGGCTGATTGTTTAATTTCATTTAGATACTTTTCAACAAGAACTTTGATGGGATTATCAACAGACATTTTGACATTGATTTTATCTCCGGCAACAAGTTTTTTTTGTTTGCGCCAATCTTGAATCAGACGAATCAGTTCGCGGACCAAGCCTTCGGCCTGCAAATCAGAACTTATCGTCGTTTCTAATTGTAGAGGTTCAGCGAGCGTCGAATCACAAATAATTTCTTTGATATTTAATTCATCTTTTATTAAGTCGAGTAAATCTTCTTGGCTGGCAAATAAATTTTCACGCAAAGTTAAACTGGCTAATGGTTGTCGCACCTTGATCCCCGCCGACATCCGCAACTCTAAACCTAAGGTCACAATTTTTCTTACTTCTGACATTTTTTCCGTCAAATCTTGGTCAAAATCTTTTTTAGTTGGCCAAGTGGTCAAATGAACACTCTCGGCTGATTGGTTTTTAGTTAGACGCAAATAAATATCCTCGGCCACAAAAGGCGCGAAAGGGGCCAACACTTTAGCGGTCTCAATCAAAACAAACAATAAAGTATTGTTGGCCTCTTCTCTCACCAAGGTTTCTTCACTGCGAAAACGATCACGCGAACGACGAAGGTACCAATTGGATAAATCATCAATAAAACCATCGAGAGCCCAAATCACTCGGTCCAATTTATAAAGCTCCAACTCACTTTCTACCTTGGCTATCAATTCATTTAAACGCGAGATGATCCAACGATCCAAAACATGATGAGATG
>Ga0156480_113_pt1 | contig 35713 bp, 40 predicted proteins | sample RifOxyB1_FD_110627 | JGI IMG/M metagenome (GOLD analysis project Ga0156480, IMG submission 110627) | Candidatus Vogelbacteria bacterium RIFOXYB1_FULL_42_16 | reverse complement strand
AACCGCCAAAAACTAAAACGGCGATGATGGCGGCAAAGCCAAAGACAACTAAAAGAATCGCTTGAAAAGGATTTAGATTTTTCATATTTGTCCGTGTTTAGAAAAAATTAGACCATAATGATGATCGCCAGCCGAAAATTCGCCGGCCAATGAATTGATTTTTTCAAAACCATTGGTGCTAAAAAGTTCTTCGGCTTTTTCTGGCACCAAGACATCGGTCGGCTTGGGACCCAAACCACCGAAAGAATCTCGCCAATCGATCAGAAAGACTCGTCCACGCGTTCGCAATAGACGATGCATTTCTTTGACCACTCCAACTTTATCTTCGGCTTGAAAAAGAGCGTTGGCTAAAATAATCGCATCGAGTGATTCATCTTTCAATTTAACACCACCAGCGCTTTCAATATCGCCCCAGATAATTTCAACATTATTGAGACCGAGTTTTTGGGCATCGTTTTTTAGGCGCTCTAAAATATCTTTTTGAATGTCCACCGCATAAACCTTGCCGGTTTGACCGACAATTTTAGCGCAAGCCAAAGCATAGGGACCGATGCCCGAACCAAAATCAGCGATCTCTTGACCGGCCACTAGACCAAAATTGGCAACGATACTTTCAGGATCAGCAAAAGACATGATTTTATTATACAGTGCAAAACTCAAAGCTCAAAGTGTAAAACTAACATTCGCCCACATTTTGCGAAGCAAAAATATGGGCGAATTATTAATCTCTATTACAAACAAGTGAGCGAAGCAATCCCATCCCCTTCTTTCAATTTCATAATGCGCACGCCTTGGGTCGCTCGACCAATAGTCGGAATCTCGTCGATGTTGGTGCGAATAATTTGACCTTGCTTGGAAATGGCAATGATTTCCTGTTGGGTGCCATCAATGACTTTACTGACCATTAGCGGACCGGTTTTCTTGGTAATATTGACCGCTTTGACGCCCGAACCACCACGCTTCTGATCTTTAAATTCTTTCAGCAGAGTCCGCTTGCCGTGGCCAGTATCGGTCATCACCAACAAACTACCTTCTTTGAGAGAGGCCGGAATACAATCGGCGCCGACAATAAAATCGCCTTTTTTCAATTTCATACCGCGAATGCCACCGGCCGCTCGGCCCATTTCCCGCACATCAGACTCTTTAAACCGAATCGATTGACCCGATTGCGCGGTCAAAATCATTTGGTCGCCCTTGGCCACCGCGCAAACCGACAACAACAAATCGCCATCACCAAGTTTAATAGCGATAATGCCACTCCGGCGAACATCTCGGAAACTGTCAGCCGAGACTTTTTTGACATCACCGTCTTTGGTCACCATCAAGAGCGAGAATTTCACATCTTTCAAGACTTTTGGCATCGGTAAAATACTAGTCACTTTTTCATCATCGGTCAGCGACAAAAAATTCATAATTGACTTGCCCCGAGTCGCACGTTTGCCTTCTGGCACATCATACATTTTGATTTGGTAAGCCTTACCCCGATTGGTGAAGAAAAGCAGGTCGTCGTGAGTATTGGCGGTCAGTAAGGTCGTGACGAAATCTTCTTCTTTCATATTCAAATCAATCACGCCCACTCCACCTCGGCGTTGAGCCCGATATTCGCTCGGATCGGTGCGTTTGATATAACCGCCGGCGGTCAAAACTAGCACATCTTCTTTTTCCGGTACCAGATCTTCCAGATTGATTTCTTTGGCTCCGCCTTTGATTACTTTGGTCCGACGCGCATCGCCATATTTTTCCTTGATTTCCAAAAATTCCTGTTTGCTGATGGCCAACACTTTTTTTGGATCAGCCAAGATTGCTTTCAAGTCTTTGATTAAAGCCAATTTTTCTTTCAATTCGTCTTCGATTTTCTGACGTTCGAGGCCAGCCAGTTTTTGCAAACGCATTTCCAAAATGGCCACGGCTTGCAAATCAGAAAACTTGAAAGTCTTCATCAAATTGGCTTTGGCTTCGTCGGTATCTTTGGATTTTTTAATCAGCTTGATAATCTCATCGATATGATCAAGGGCTTTTTTCAAGCCTTCCAAAATATGCGCCCGTTCTTCGGCTTTACGCAGATCGTATTTAGTCCGCCGAGTGATGATCACCTGCCGATGGCCGATAAATTCTTCCAAAATCGAACGCAAAGGTAAAAGTTTTGGTACGCCTTCTACCAAAGTCAACATGTTGTAATTGAAAGTGGTCTCCAGATCAGTATGTTTATATAATGCATTTAAAATTTTCTGCGGATGAGCGCCAGTTTTCAGATCAATGGCCACGCGAATGTCGCGAGTCGATTCATCGCGAATGTCGCGGATGCCTTCGATCTTTTTATCCCGCACCAAATCAGCGATTTTGACGATTAATTCCGATTTGTTGACCTGATAAGGAATCGAGGAAATGATGATCTGAAAATTGCCGGCTTTGTTTTCGACAATTTCCGCTTCTCCTCTGATCAGCACTCCACCCCGACCGGTGGCATAAGCATGACGAATATCTTCTTGATTAAAAACCAAACCACCGGTCGGAAAATCGGGACCTTTAACATAAGCCAATAAATCTTCAGTGGTCGCCTCCGGATGATCAGCTAAATGTGCCAAAGCATCCATCAATTCGGTCAAATTGTGTGGAGGAATCTTGGTGGCCATACCGACGGCAATGCCCATAGCACCATTTAAAAGCAAGTTGGGCACGACACTCGGCAAAACCGACGGCTCTTGTCTGGTGCCATCATAGTTGGGAGTAAAATCAACGGTCTCTTTTTCAATATCGCGCAACAATTCCGCCGACAAGCGCGACATTTTTGCTTCGGTGTAACGCATCGCCGCCGCACTATCCCCATCGATCGAACCAAAATTTCCTTGGCCAGCAATTAGCGGGTAACGCATGGCAAAATCTTGAGCCATTCGGACCATGGCATCATAACAAGCCGAATCACCATGAGGATGATATTTACCTAAAACATCGCCCACTACCGTCGCTGATTTGCGAAATTTACTGCTGGCGGTCAAACCGAGCTCATTCATGGAAAACAAAATTCGTCGATGAACCGGTTTCAAGCCATCGCGGACATCAGGCAAGGCCCGACCAACAATGACGGACATAGAATAATCGAGATAGGACTCGCGCATTTCCGAAACAATATTGATCGCTTGAATCCGCTCTTCGCCCTCGGCGAAAATTTTCTCTATTTTTTCCGGTTTTGCCGGTTGATCTGTTTTTTTAGCCATAGTCGTTAATTATTTTTAAAGAGACCGGTTCTTTCCAGCATAACTCTTGCCCCGTGTAAAATTGAATCGGTCGTGTCAGTCAAACCCTCGGAAACCTTTTGCCAAGTAGATCTTTGATCGATGACCGCGACTGGAGCCGTTTCTTTTGGTGCTGGCGCCGGAGCTGGGCGATTGATATCAATCATAAAAAAAACCGCCCAAACAATAAAAATCAATCCGGTGCCAAAAATCGCCAGCCCAACGGCCAAGTTTTTTTTGTCAGCGTCATTTTTTCCTTGCCAACGAATAATTGTTTCTTGAAGACTCATAAAAATTAGATATCGGCTTTGATGATTATAACCTCACCAACTTTACCATCCAAATCTTTGCGTTTGACGGTCAATTTGTCGACAGTTGTTTCCTTGCCATCGCTGGCTTCTTTGAGAAAAATTTTTAGCGCTTCGGGATTGTCGTCATACATCACTGGCACAATCACGCTCGGCTCCAAACCAGCGACCACCTTGGCCGCTTCTTTTGGCTCGAGAACTTGACCTCCGCCGATCGGCACAAAAAGAATATCGACTGAACCAATATCTTCCACGGCCTCATCCGGCAATTTGGGATCCTTTAGCAAACCTAGATGACAGATATTGATCCCATCCAAAGTCATCGTATAAATAGTATTGACCGAGCCATCAACTCCGCCCGAGGCAATACCCCGCACAAAAATACCAGTTTTTTCATATTCGCCCGGACCATCAATGACAAAAGGCGTTTTGTTGGCATAGGTAACAGAATCCAGACCATTGGCTTCCGGCACATTAGAGGCAATCAGACACAAATCGGCGCCAAAACGAGTGACCTTGGCCTCGGATTCTTTAGCGACCGGATTAAAGGCCACGACCGTGTCGCCAAATTGCGCCTTGATAAAAGCCTGTCCGAAATAATTGATGATCATGGTTTACCCTATTAAGTAAATTTTAAATTGGCAGAAAAATGAAAAGATTTTTGAGCTGATTGATTTTTAGGGGGTCGCGAGTTTGACGAAACGAGCGTTTCAGGATTTTTTAAGCTTCAAAAAATCCGTACCCTAAAAATTAGATCAGCGAGAAAACTGTCATATTTTCTACCTTATTATACCAAAATAACCTTGGTTTGCAAAATCTTTTTTTCGTTATATACTCTACCACATTATAAGGACTGTGGGAAAAATCTCTCGGCCCGGATCAAGCGCCCTTAAAAGCCCTCTCCGAAGCCCTGAAATCGACTCCAGTGTTCGTCTAAAGACGGGCTAAATGTGTTATTTTATGGATAATCAAAAATTAGTAGAAATTGAAAACGAGGAAGCGGTCGGTGGCGTCGGTAAAGTCGCGGTTCGCGCTACCATGGAAGAAGTCACCAAGAATTCTTCCGCTCTGCCTGATGTGGGAGCGTTAGTCGAAGGTCGAGTAATTGCCAAGGAAAAGATGTCTTTGTATGTCGAAATCATTCCTTTTGGCACTGGTATTATTTTCGGTCGCGAATATCTAAACGCTCGCGATGTCATAAAAAAGGTTAATATCGGAGATTTGGTAACTGCCAAAGTCGTCGCTCTAGAAGGCGAGGAGGGCTATTTTGAGCTGTCACTAAAAGAAGCCAAGCAAGCCTTGGTCTGGAGTGACGCCGAAAAAGCGATCAAAAGCAAAGCGGTTTTTGATGTTATGGTCAAAGATGCCAACAAGGGCGGTTTGATTATGGAATGGCAAGGCATCGACGGTTTTATCCCCGCTTCTCAACTAAAAGCCGACCATTATCCGCGCGTCACCGATGGTGATAAAGACAAGATTGCCGATGAATTGAAAAAATTAGTCGGTAAAATGTTATCAGTCTCGATTATTACCGCCGACCCACGCGAAAATAAATTAATTTTCTCGGAAAAAAATCAGGATAATAAAGCCAAGAAAACTTTGATTGAAAAATATTCCCTCGGCGACATTGTCGACGGTGAAGTGACTGGCGCCGTTGATTTCGGTATCTTCATTAAAGTTGAAGATGGCTTGGAAGGCTTGGTTCACATTTCCGAAATCGATTGGTCGCTAGTCGAAAATCCGCGCGATGTTTTCAAGGTAGGCGAAAAGGTCAAGGCCAAAATTATTGAAATTAAAGACGATAAGATTTCCCTGTCGATCAAAGCCTTAAAGACCAATCCATGGTCCGAAGCGGAAAAGAAATACAAACGCGGTGAAATTGTCAAAGGGGTCGTGATTAAATACAATAAACACGGTGCGTTGATTAGCATCGAAGAAGGCGTAGCCGGTTTGGTTCACATTTCCGAATTCAAAACCGAAGAAGAATTGCGCAAAACTTTGGAACTAGGCAAGACTTATACTTTTACCATCAACTTGTTCGAACCCAGGAATCAGAAAATGACTTTGTCTTTCGGCGCGATTACCCTGCCGGAAGTGGGAGAAAAAAAGGAGGAAGGGAAATAATTGATAATTTTGAATTGCAAAAACTCTTTATCACCAGCAAACTTTTTAGGGTACGGATTTTTCGAAGCTTGAAAAATCCTGAAGCGTTCGGTTCGACAACCTCACGACCCCCTAAAAAGTTTCTGCCTCAACGAGTTCTTGTAATTCAAAATTTGTAAGTTTAACCCTCAAAAAATCCGCCAACTGGCGGATTTTTTGATTAGCTCCCCATATGTTTAACTTATGTAAATTTTTAATCTATATTTTCAACTTTTAACTTTAAAATTTACATTCACAAAAACTTGATCGTGGTTAAAAATTCTTTAGATCCATATATCATTAGGGTTTTTCCGGTTTGATACTCAACAAAATAAGAAGAACGTATGAGTTTAGAGTTATCGGAAGAAAATGTCCAATTTAATATTCTTCCCTTTTTACCACCGATGATAATATCTTCTGTACCCTTATATATTCTACCATTACTATCGATTTTTTTATACGAAGCAATAGCTTTATCTATCGAACCATTAAAAATATAGATGGTGGCAAAATTAGGTGCCATTCCAGCAAAATCACTGGAAATTTTAAAACCAAAAGAACTGAGTTCCGAATATCCATTTATAACTGGTGATCCCATTTTTTCTGGATATTTAAAAGAATACCCATCATGAGAATTAATAAAAGTTTTCCAATTATCTGTTAATTGTTCGTTTGACACATTCGTCACTTCTACAGAAATCTCTGATTTATTTTTACTTTCTTTGTCTTTAAAAAAGTAAGCTCCAACACTAACAAACACAATAACGACAGCAACGATCATTATCTTTTTCATATTTTTATTTTTAACTTTTAATTTTAAAATTTTGTATTGTCATCCTCGTTTTTTTCTATCACCTAAAACCTAAAAGCTATCATCTACTATTCACTTCCCCCATGGCCTTTTCTCTCCCCTCACCGACAATCAAATCCAGCGCTTCCACTGCTTGTTTAGTCACTTTCTTAAAAACTTTTAGTTCATCCGGTTTAAATTCACCCACAATAAAATCAATCAATTTCTCCCCCACCGGTTTTTTAAGTTTACCGGTTGGCGTCGTTGGGCACACACCCAACCGCACTCTGACAAAAGCCTGCGTTTTCAGCGCTTTGATAATCGACTCTAGACCCTTGTGGCCACCAGAACCGCGATTGAAGACAATTTTCATCGAACCAAGTGGCAAATCGAGATCATCATGCACCACTACTAATTTCTCCGCCATTTTCGGCCCCTTTATTTTATCACGCAGAGCTTTGCCCGAATTATTCATAAAAGTCTCCGGCAGAAGCGCCAATACTTTTTCGCCTTTTTTATTTTTCTTACCAGACAACAATTCGGGGAAAACTTCACCACTGCTTTTTTGAGCATTCAAAAGTTTATCAAATTTCCAGTCGCTCAAATCTTCCTCGGCCTGATATTTTTTAGCCCAAGCCTCCACTACCATCCGCCCGGCATTATGCCGAGTGGCTTCGTATTCCTCACCCGGATTTCCCAAACCCACAATAATATATGACATATAAATAAGCTTAACATACATGACAAAACCAGCCAAAACACCCTTATTTGCACAAGCTCAAAAACTATAGTAAAATTACTCCATGGAACCTGAAAATAGCGCTCAATCAAGCGAAAATTCGTCTCAAACTACCGTCAAAAACACCTCCAGCCAAACTTCAGCTACACCGAATTCAGGCGAGCAAGCAAAATCCAGCTCCAAACTATCTTTTTGGGAAATCGTTAAATTTGCCGTTATCACCGCGGCGATTGTTTTGCCTATTCGCACTTTTATCGCTCAACCCTTTATTGTCTCCGGCGCCTCGATGGACCCGACTTTTCATGATAAAGAGTATTTGATCGTCGATGAATTGTCTTATTACCTCCGCTCACCGAAGCGAGGCGAGGTGGCAATTTTTCGCTATCCTAAAAGTCCGTCGATGTTTTTTATCAAACGAATTATCGGTCTACCGGGCGAAACAATCAGCATCAAAAACAATCAAGTCACCATTACCAAATCGACTGGACAAGTTTTTATTTTGGATGAGCCTTATGCCAACGGCCTAACTTTGACCGAAGCCATGCCGACCAAACTGGGAGCTGATGAATATTTTTTAATCGGCGACAACCGTGAAGTCAGCTATGATTCGCGTCGCTGGGGACCAGTCAAAATGAAGTTCATGAAGGGCCGAGCTTTGCTTCGCCTGTTACCGCCCACTAAACTTGGTTTTATGCCCGGCAATTTCAGTCAAACAAATTAACCCGCCCAAATTTTCAAAAATTAATATGAAAAAAACTAAAAATAAAGAAGAACTCTTAAAGTCACCCAAGGGCATGCGCGATTTGATCGGCAATGATTTTTTCCATCTCCAAGGTTTTATGGAAAAAGCGGCCGAGATTTCCATGTATTACGGTTTTCAACCAATCGAGACCACCATGTTGGAAAAAGAAGAACTTTTCAATCGCAGTGTCGGTGAAAATTCCGATATTGTGACCAAAGAAATGTACACGATCAAAACCAAAGGTGGTGATCATTTAGCCCTGCGACCGGAAACCACTGCCGGTGTCATGCGCGCTTATTTCGAACACGGCATGCAAAGCTGGCCTCAACCGGTGATGCTTTTCAATTATGGACCAGTTTTTCGTCATGACAATCCGCAAAAAGGACGCTGGCGTCAATTCTACCAATTCAATCTGGAAGTCATCGGCACCAAAAAAAGTGTAGCTGATGCCATGGTCATTATGATCCTCTATACGATTTTAAAGGAGGCCGGTCTGAAAGATATCTCGGTCCAAATCAACAGCATCGGCGACAGTGATTGTCGCAACTCTTACCGTCGGGAATTGGTCAATTATTACAAAAAACATTTAAAAGGTATCTGCGCCGATTGTCGCGAACGCTTGAAAACCAATCCTTTGCGCTTGCTCGATTGTAAAAATCCGCATTGCCAAGAGGTCAAGCAAAACGCGCCAGAATCAGTCGCTTATTTATGCGCCCCCTGTAAGGCACATTTTAAAGAAGTCTTGGAATATCTCGATTCGTTCGGTATTTCTTACGAAATCAACAGCAATCTAGTGCGCGGTCTGGATTATTATTCTCGCACTGTTTTTGAAATCGTTAGTAATAAAAAAACTGTCGCCGAAGATGGGGTGGAAAGCAATTCGACCTTATCTCTAGCTGGCGGTGGTCGTTACGACTATCTGGCCAAAGTCCTGACCGGCAAAAAAGACGTGCCGGCGACCGGTGGCGCGATCGGCGTCGACCGAGTCTTGATGCAAGAAGAATACGCCAAATTGACCCCCCGAATTGTTAAAAAACCAAAAATCTTCTTTATCCAATTGAGCCAAGACGCCAAGCAAAAAAGTTTTGAAATCATCGAAATCTTGCGCAAAGCCAAAGTATCGATTACTCAGTCGCTAGCCAAAGATTCCCTGTCAGTTCAACTAGCCTTGGCTGAAAAAGCGGGTGTGCCTTTTGCCATTATTTTGGGCCAAAAAGAAGCTTTGGAGAGTACTGTCATTGTTCGCAATATGGATAACCGTTCGCAATACACTGTCAAAATCGATAAACTGGCCGAATACTTGAAAAAGAACCTCTAGCGTGTTAGCATATTGGCACTATGACTAAAATTGAAGTTAAACGAGGAGCCAACGAGACTAGCACCAGTTTATTGCGCCGTTTTTCCAAACGCGTGTCCGGCGCCGGTAATTTACGCAAAGTCCGTGGCAGTCAATACGCCGAACGCACCAAGTCCGAGCTCAAGAAAAAACTCGACGCTCTGAAACGCCTGACCAAACGCGCCCAAACCGAACGCTTGCGCAAACTCGGCAAAATCAAAGATGTTTTCTATCGTAAATCGGCTTAAACAAAAACGAGTTCCTAAACTCCCTTTTGCTTCTATTGCCGACAAAATATTGGGTCCCAAATATGAATTGGGACTAGTTTTTGTTGAACCGGCAGAAATACAAACGATCAATAAAAAATATCGTCACCATGATTATCCCACTAATGTTTTAAGTTTTCCCTTAACCGAAAAAGAAGGCGAGATTTTAATCAATCTGGTTCGCGCCAAAGAAGAAGCGCCGGATTTTGATCATGATTTTAAAAATCATTTGCTCTTTTTATTTATCCACGGTTGTTTGCATTTGAAAGGTTTGCGTCATAGCAGTATAATGGTCAAAGAAGAAAAGCGTTTCTTCCAGCTTTTTCGCATCAATGTCACGCCAAATCATCACCGGTCTGGATATCGGCACGGCCTCACTCCGAGTCGTCGTGTGCGAATATAAAAACGGGGACAATTTCCCGACGGTTTTAGCTTTAGTCAAAAAAAATTCTCGCGGTCTGCGTCGGGGTTATGTGATCAACGCCGAAGAAACTTTGGAAAGCGTTCGAGTGGCACTAGCTGATGCCGAAAGGATCACCAAATTAAAAATCAAAAAAGTTGTGCTCGGAATCGGCGGAGCCACTTTGGAATCAAAGTTGATCGACGGCTCGGTTTCGGTTTCTCGACCGGACGCCGAAATAAATTCACTGGAAATTACTCGGGCGATGGAATCGGCCGAAGCCACTTTGCCCGATGCCACCAATCGCAACATCATCCATCGTCTGCCCATTTCTTTCAAACTGGACAATAAAAAAGTCCTCGGGCGAGTGGAAGGTTTGCGAGGCAATAAACTGGAAGTCAAAACTTTATTTGTCACTTGTTCCAGCCAGCACTTGCGCGATCTGATCAAAGTCGTCGAGGAAGCCGGCATCATTGTTGATGACATTGTCGCTTCTCCACTGGCCGCCAGTTACGCGGTCTTATCAAAACTGCAAAAAGTTTCTGGTTGTGTTTTAGTCAATATCGGTTCGCAAACCACTTCGATTGCGGTTTTCGAGGAAAATCTACCAATCTCCATTCAAGTCTTTCCTTTGGGCTCGACCGACATCACCAACGATATCGCTCTCGGTTTTCGTATTCCTCTCGAAGATGCCGAGCGTGTCAAACGCGGTGAAGCCGAAGGCACGATCGCCAAGAAAAAATTGGACGATATTATTCACGCTCGCTTGTCGGATATTTTTGAATACGTCGAAGGCCACCTGAAAAAGATCGGTTGTTCCGGCCTCTTGCCGGCCGGCGTGGTTATTACCGGTGGCGGTTCCGGCATTGGTAATATCGAAGAATTGGCCAAAAATTATTTTAAATTGCCAGCCAAAATTTCCAGTCCAGAAATTGCCACCAATTCCAAAAATCAGATCAAGGAATCAGTCTGGTCGGTCGCTTACGGGTTATGTTTGTATGATATTGATGAAGACAACGAAAAGGGCGGGATGCAGAAAAGTCACCATACTCCAATGGTTTTTTCTGTCGTCAAAAACATCTTTAGAGAACTGTGGCCTTAGGCCAATTTTAGCCTTTAAAATCAACATATTTTGAGCTTATCCCCGATTTTTAATCGGTTTTTGACTTTTATTCGTCAAATGCTAAGATAGTGGCATTAAATTGTCTTTTTATTTATGCCAAAAATCACCCCCGAAGTAGAATCATTCGCTCGCATCAAGGTTATTGGCGTGGGTGGCTCGGGCACCAATGCCATCAACCACATGGTCAAAAGCGACACTCGCGGAGTCGAGTTTATTGTCATGAATACCGATGCTCAACATCTCCACCACTCCCCAGCGGAAAAGAAAATCCACATTGGTAAAAACCTGACTCGCGGTCTCGGTACGGGTATGGATCCGGAAATCGGCCGACGCGCTGCCGAAGAAAGTTTGGAGGATATCCAAAACGCCATCAAAGGCGCCGATATGGTTTTTGTCTCTTGCGGTTTGGGTGGTGGCACCGGTACTGGTGCCGCGCCAATTATCGCCAAGACCGCCAAAGATCAAGGCGCTCTAACGATTGCTGTCGTTACTCGACCGTTTTTCTTCGAAGGTAAAAATCGCATGATCATTGCCGAAAAAGGCATGGACGATCTACGCAAAGAAGTTGACGCTTTTGTGGTTATCCCCAACGATCGCATTTTGAGTATCGTCGACAAAGAAACCAAGCACACTTCGGCCTTTGCCATGTGTGATGAAATCCTCCGCCAAGCCGTCGAAGGTATCTCCAACACCATTACCATGCCCGGTGTCATCAACGTCGACTTTGCCGACATCCGTGCCATTATGCAAAATTCTGGCTCGGCTCTGATGGGTATTGGGGTCGCTGCCGGTGAAAACCGCGCGATCGAAGCCGCCAAAGCCGCCATTAGCTCACCGCTTCTCGACCTGTCGATCAACGGCGCCAAGGGGGTATTGTTCACCATCTCTGGGGGTGAAGATCTGACCATGTTTGAAATCCAAGACGCCGCCAAAATCATCACCGAATCAGTCGACAACGATGCTAAAGTTATTTTTGGCACCATCTTGGACAATAAATTAAAGAAAAATGAAGTTAAAATTACCGTTATCGCTTGCGGTTTCCCCGAAGGTGGGAGAAAAACCGTCTCGACGTTTATCAACGCCGATCGGCTGACCACCGAAACAAAAAATGATCAGAAAAATAAAGAAGACGAGGAAAAAGACATCGCTCCCAAACGCGATCGCGAATCTTTTTTCCGACCACGAGCAATCGCGCCGGAATCTCCCAGAATTATCGAAGAGAGCGACGATCTGAACACTACCGACACCGATGATGATTGGTCATCCATTCCCGCTTTCCTACGCCGGACAAAAAAATAGTAGTGCGATACAAATGTAGATTCGTATCATTAGTATCGCGTAATATTCGTATCTCATTTTATTAGTAAAAAATTATAAATTAATGTACGATCTCGCAATCATTGGTGGCGGTCCAGCTGGCGTTTCTGCCGGCATTTATTCCGCTCGCAAAAAATTAAAAACTATTATTATGTCCGATTTTTTTCAGGGTCAATCGGCCGTTTCGCCAGAAATTCAAAACTGGATCGGCGTCCGGTCAATCAGTGGTGAAGATTTGGCTAAACAATTGACAGACCATCTTCGTTCCTACGAATCTGATATTTTGACCATCAAAGAAGGCGACTTGGCCGTGGCGATTACCAAAATTGCTGACGGGTTTGAAATAAAAACCAACCAAAACAATCTCTACACCACCAAAACAATCTTGATCGCTACTGGCGGTCGTCGACGCAAATTAACTATCGCTGGCGCTAAAGAATTTGACCAAAAAGGTGTCACCTATTGTGCTTCCTGCGACGGACCACTCTTTTCTGACCAAGACGTCGTGGTCATCGGCGGTGGTAATGCTGGTTTTAACACCGCCAGCCAACTGCTCGCCTATTGTCGATCTGTGACCTTACTAGAAAGCGGTCCAACTTTTCGCGCCGAACAAATTACGATTGATAGCCTGCTCAAAAATCCTAAATTCAAAGCCTTGTCTGATGTGGAAATCATCGCCATCAAAGGCGAGCAATTTGTTAATCAGATTACTTATAAAAAAAGCCAGACCGGCGAAACGATCGAGCAACCAGTGACCGGCGTCTTTGTGGAAATCGGTTTTGAACCCAATACCGATTTAGTCAAAGGTCTGGTCGATATGACCCCGACCGGCGCCATCATGATAGATCATCAGCACCAGACGACTTCCACCGTCGGCATTTGGTCGGCTGGTGATAGCACTAATGGTCTGTATCATCAAAACAACATCGCCACCGGCGATGCGATCAAAGCGGTAGAAGATATTTACAGTTTTCTGCAAAAAAACAGCTAAGAGCCGATTATTTTTATCAAAATAAAAATCAGGCCGAAACCCACCAAAGTGGCCACCGTCGTCCAGCGTGTCGAGTGACCATGATGACTTTCTGGTAGCAATTCGCTAGCGCCGAGGTATAAAAAGAAACCACAGAAAATCGCCAGCACCGCCCCCAACCAAGTTTCAGACAGAAAAAATAACCCGGCCACCAAGATCCCCACGACCGGCGCGATGGCATCCAACCACAACCAGCCCCAGACTTTTTGGCGATCAGTGCCATTTTTAAGGGTCAAACCAACCAAACTCAAACCATCGGAAAATTTATGCGCTAAAACTGCCAAAGTGACGACCAAACCAATAGTAGTCGAGACTTGAAAAGATAGGCCGACCAAAAGACCATCCAAAAAACTATGGATCGATAAAGTGATCGCCGACAGCCAACTGCGCGCCTGATGTTTTTCATTGTGACAATATTCTTCAGTGTGCGGATGGAAAAAAACAAAGCGATCGAGAAAAAGATAAGCGACAAAACTCATGCCAACAATCATCGCAATGGTTTCTGATCCCCAGACAGCTCCGAGTGCCATTGCCTCCGGCAATAAATCAAAAAACGCTACCGCGATCACCGCCCCAGCCGAAAAACCAAGGACCAAATGCAAGCGATCACTAAAACGTAACGCCAACCAACCACCAAGCAAAGTAAAAACCAAAGTCAGTAAAGCAATAATAAAAAGCATATGATTGTATTCTGCTCGTCTTTTTAAAAAAATCAACTAAAAAACTTGTCGAAGACACAACTTTTTAGGGGGTCGCGAGGCTGTCGAGCCGAGCGTTTCAGGATTTTTCAAGCTTCGAAAAATCCGTACCCTAAAAAGTTGGTGTCGAGTAAAAAGTTTTTTAGTTGAGATATCAACATTTTTTATTGTTAGCAATTTTCATAATGTTATAATTAAAACATATGGAAAACTTATTAGCTCTTAGTTCCGGCCCCGCGTGGTTGGACAAAATGCCACCAGAAGTCTGGGGCATCTCGGCGTTATTTGGCGCCGTCGGCGCGACTACTTTTTTAGTCGCTTTAATCATCTGGACATTGGTCTGGAAAGGTTTGGCTTTGTGGAAAGCCGCTCGTCATGGTGACAAGTGGTGGTTTATCGCCTTGTTGGTGATCAACACGATTGGTTTATTAGATATAATTTATTACTTCTTGGTCCGCCGAAAAAAGAAGTAAGGAATTTTAAATTTAGTTTAACTACTATTAAACCCCTGCCAATGGCAGGGGTTTAATAGTTTAGCGGAGGCGATGTTCCGAAGTTTGAACCGAAAAAGTGTTTCAAATTCAAGGATATTGATAATAGTATACAAGAATTAAGGGCAATGTACAAAGTTCATCCGGAATGGTTTGAGATTCCGAAACCGAAATCTGATAAAGGGCAGAACATGGTGGATTATGCTATTTCTTAAAAATTCTGATCTTTATTGAAACCAGCGTACTAAAATGTCTACTGCTAAAATTGCCGTAGCTCCAGCAGATATGACCGTTGCTACCATTATCCACTTGGTTAAACCGAGAGCCTTTTCAGTTAACAACTCAGAAGATTTATTAAATTGATCTAATCTGGAGTTTAAATCTTCTATTCGCTTATTTAGATAATTTACCTGCGTCCCTATTTGACTTCTAGTGTTTGCGATCCCTGTTGTCATCAATTGCATAGCTCTCGTGAGACCTTTCATACCACTTGGAGCAGCACTCTCGTGTGCAGTATCCCATTCTGACTTTTCTAACTCTGGAAATGGATTTGAGTTCATGTTTTCTATAGAGCTAAAATTATTTGAATAATAAGTCCAATAAGCATCGCTACTGTTAAACCAACAATCCACCAAGTGAGGCCTACTAATTTATCTGTTTGTTTCGAGGATTGCTCGTTGAAAGTTTTGATTGTTTCTTCCAGTTTTATTAATGTGCGTCTAGTTAACTCGTCAGAAGCCAGTGAACCATAGTGGGGACTTGATTGATTTATCAATTGCCATAGTTGCCCATCTTTTGAATCTTCAAGTTTGGGAGCAAAATTAGTCATATTATTTTCTTCTATTATACGAAGATTGATTTGTCGGCCTCAAACTAACTTCTAATTCTTGAGCTTTTCCTCTCACCCCACCCACAGGCCTACCGAGTTTTAAACCAATCACTCTTGTTGGAGTATTTTCCCTTGCTAATTTGGTAAGTTTCTTCTCTTCTTGAGGAGACCATGGCTTACCAGCATTTCTTATGTATTTTGGTGTATTCATAATATAATTTATTAACGATTCCCTAATAAAGTTTTTGGCATAGTAAGATCAACCACTCTAGTCATCGCATTAGTTAACTTAATTAAACGAACAGCATTTACTACAGTAGATTTATTAACATACCCCTCAGTAGTAAAAATAATTTCATTATTTGCTCCTCTCATGGTAAGCCGGAACATGTTTTGTTTGTCCTTCCAAATTTTTAAATAAGGCATTTTAATTGGTATTTCCCAACTGTTTATTTTAATTTTAGAACCGTTGGCGTCCTGTGGATTAGTAGTGTTTGACAGTTTGTAGTGGTCTGAGCTATAATCTTTGTACGCCATTGTACACCATGACCAATACAAAACAAGTTGACTTGAATAAAAAAGAATTGGCTACTGTGAAAGCCATCCGAAACTCCGTTGTTCACTTTGGAACAGCTCCTTCGACTCGCCAACTCATGCAGACATTGGGTTACAAATCTACTTATTCTGTAATGCTTATAATTGACAAACTTGTTGATGCTGGTTATCTCACGAAACAAGATGGGAAAATAAAACTTATTAAAGATCTGCGAGTAAGTGATGCTCACGCTCGAACAGTCGACATCCCTCTTGTGGGAAGCGCCCCCTGTGGAGCACCATTTTTAGCAGAACAAAACATAGAAACAATGATCCCTGTCTCTATTCAACTAGCAAAACCATCGCATAAATATTTTTTGCTTAGAGCGGTCGGAGATTCAATGAACCTAAAAAATATTAATGATGGTGATTTGGTATTAGTGAGACAACAAAATACAGCAGAAAATGGAGACACCGTTGTAGCTTTGATTGATGATGACGCCACAATTAAAGAATTTGAGAAAAGAACAGATGTCGTATTACTAAAACCAAAATCTAAAAATAAAAAACACAAACCAATTATTCTTACAGAGGATTTTATGATTCAAGGAAAAATAGTCGCGACAATTAGTGATTTTTAGTCTTTTTTGTAAGCAAATGTTATCATTTAAATAATAATTTATGTCTCTAGTAACAATCCCCGAAGCATCAAAATGGGCGTCAAGCTTTCTTGAGAAAGAAGTTTTGCCAACAAATATTTCTTATCTTGTCCAATATGGAAAGGTAAAAAAACATGGAGAGAACGGCTCAACTATGGTTGATTTGAATGATTTAAAAAAGTATTACACTTCATATAACGGTAAGCGCGAAGTAAGTTGGAAAAAAAATCTTGGTGATGATTTAAATTGGGCTCTTTCTTTCGATAATTTAAGAGAAATAGATACTACAAAGCATGTCCATCGACTCCACCCATATAAAGGCAAATACATTCCGCAGCTTGTTGAATATTTTATAGATAATCACACTGATGATTTTAAAAAGGAAGCTTATTTCAAAGCTTGCGATATTATTCTTGATCCATTCTTGGGTTCAGGAACAACAATTATCCAATCACTAGAGATGGGTATTCATTCTATCGGCATAGATGTCTCGGAGTTTAACTGCATGATTTCAAGTTGTAAGGCTACCCACTACGATGACGAATACTTACAAAAAGCAATTAAGAAATTAACTGTCTCGCTTGATTCTTTTGAGCACGATAATAAAATTCAAGATTTTGAAAATGAACTTCTAGCTGAACTTTCCAAATTTAACTCGGTGAATTTTCCAGGGTATGACTTCAAATACAAAATTAATCAAGGAATATTTGATGAAAATAAATTTGCCACAGAAAAAGAGAAAGAATTTTTACCTATTTATCAAAAATTACTCAAAAAATATTTAATTAAACTAAAGCAGGACAAGTCTGATTCCTTTCTCGATGTTTGGTTCATGGATAATGTTCGCCGTGAGATTGACCATGTATTCCAAACAATAAAACAAGAAAAGGATGTTAAGACTCGCAAAATCTTAGCGCTTATTCTGAGCAGAACAATTAGATCCTGCCGTGCAACTACACATAGCGACCTAGCAACACTTAAAGAACCTCAACTTACGACTTATTATTGCTATAAGCACAAAAAAATCTGCAAACCACTTTTCTCTATAACAAGCATGCTAAACCGGTATGCTCTTGATACTCTAAGTAGAATCAGAGAATTTAACAGATTACGTAAACCTGTCCATTATTCTGTTTTAACTGGAGACTCAAGAGCTGTAAATATTTTTGAAAAAATAGAGAAACAAAACCCAGAGTTTTCTAAAATTCTTAAAAAACAAAAAATTACAGGTATTTTTTGCTCGCCTCCTTATGTTGGACAAATTGACTATCATGAACAACACGCTTATGCTTACGATCTTCTCGGATTTAAACGAAAAGACGATTTAGAAATAGGCCCGCTGTACAAAGGACAAGGAATGGAGGCTCGCCGATCATATACACAAGGGATTGCAGATGTATTAAACAACTGCAAACAATATCTCAAAGCAGATTTTGATATTTTTCTTGTGGCAAATGATAAGTATAATCTCTATCCAGAAATTGCAGAAAAAGCGGGGATGAAGATTGTGAATCAGTTTAAGAGACCTGTATTGAATCGTACAGAACGTGATAGAAATCCTTATTCAGAAATTATATTTCATTTTAAGACAAAATAATTTATGGCACTATCCAAAGAACAAAAACAAGAAATTAAAACATACCTTATTTCAAAAATAAGAACAAAGCTGGCGGGTTATGATCCTGAAACAAATTCAATGCCATTTCATTTTCGCCTTTTGGGTAAAGATCGGATGGCCTTGTTTTCTTTTATTCATTCAGTAAATACAACCCTCGGGACTTCAATATTTGAAAAAGTTGGTCAAATGATTGCGTTACCTCATGCAAAAGAAGCAAAAGATCAATTTAAAACATTTGAGGGTTTTGTAAGTAGTGAAGCTGTTCTCAAAATTGATTCGATAATGAGAGAATTGAGATCGGCTAGTCGGAAACCCGATAAAGATAAGGAGGTTAAAGAAATTATATCTTTGGCCCAAAAAGGAGAAATGGGGAATAAACTTAAAAAGCGTGTCGACCTTTTTGTAATAGATAAGAACGGGGTAGAGAATTATTTTGAAATTAAATCTGCAAAGCCAAATATCAATGAATTTACAGGAATCAAGAAACAACTTCTTGATTGGGTAGCGATGCGTGGAAGTATCGACCCGAAAGTGAAAATCAAAACTATTGTAGCTATCCCTTATAACCCCTATGAACCACAACCATATGAACGGTGGACACTTCAAGGATTATTTGATTTAAAAATAGAAGTGCTCGTTGGCGCAGAATTTTGGGATTTATTAGGAGGAAAAAATACTTATGAAGATTTACTCACGGTATTTGAGGAAGCAGGAAAAGATCTTTACTCGGAGATTGATACAAAAATGAAGCAAGTCGGTAAAAGACTTGAATAGCCTAAAAAACCCTTATTCTACTTAGGTTCAAAGTTGCAAATCTGGCGGAGGCGGGAGGATTTGGTCACGAGTTACTAAATATTTTGCTTCGGTTACTCGCAAAATATAAAGTACTCTCGACCCCGGCTCGGTTCTCAAGCTTCGCTTGTTTGAACCTGTGCCCTTCAAATCCCCTGCCACAAAACCGCTATCCATTTTTAATATATCTTCATGTTTTCGATATATTAAAAATAGCTAGTGCGGAGGCGGGAGGATTTGAACCCCCGAGGGGCTTTCACCCCTGCCGCGTTTCGAATGCGGTGCCTTCAACCACTCAGCCACGCCTCCGTGAAGACAAGCAAATCCTAACACTTTCTTGGCATTTTTTCAAAAAAATGTTAGGATTTTTATGTTTTTCGGCCTTATCATTCCTGCCTGCAGGCAGGCAGGTAACGGCAAAGGAAAGACAATAGAATATTTGGCCTTATCGTCTAACGGTTAGGACAGCGCCCTTTCACGGCGTAAATCCGGGTTCGATTCCCGGTAAGGTCACATCATAGAGAAAAGAGCGCAGCAGTGCGCTCTTTTCTCTATGATGTGAAGGTGGACCACATAAATTATGAGTGCGAAACGCAAATTTATTATTCCACTTTAATCTGATTAAATGCTATCATAATCTTTAATATGACCACCATCATCGTCGACTACATTACTGCCATTCTCGCAGTCACTGGCTACCCGGGACTAGTTTTTGCTATGGCACTGGAAAGCATGATCTTCCCGATTCCCAGCGAAGCGATTATGCCCTTTGCCGGCTTTTTGTGGTATTCGGGAGAAATGACTCTGCTTGGTATTGCTTGGTGGAGTATGGTTGGCAGTCTGATCGGTTCACTGTTTTCCTACTGGCTCGGATATTATGGCGGTCGGAGACTGGTTTTGCGTTTCGGTCATTATTTATTGCTCAATGAAGAACACCTGAAAAAGACGGAAGAATTTTTTGCTCGCAGTGGCGAGAAGGCGGTTTTTTTCAGTCGTTTTATTCCGATCGTCCGACATCTGATTTCTATTCCAGCCGGGATCGGAAAGATGAACCTAGGAAAATTTGTCATCTATACCGCCATCGGTGCTTTTTTGTGGAATGATCTTCTGGCCATCATCGGCTATTATCTGGGACAAAATTGGGAAATAATCAAAGAATATGGAAACTATATGGACATCATTGTTGTTGTGGGAATGGTAGCTGTCGCGATCTGGTTCTGGTGGAGAAAAAGACGATCATAGTTATCCCCTTTTTCTATACAATATTCGAACCATAGATAGTATAATTTATACATGAAGTCAAAGTGGTTCGAGTATAAGGACAAAGCCGTTAAATTAAGAAAACAGGGTAGATCAATCAGAGATATTGAATCGGAATTAAAAATTCCCCGCTCAACTTTGAGCGGTTGGTTTAAAAATATTGAGCTGAAAAAATCGCAAAAAAAGATCCTCGAACAAAAACATCAAAAAGCTTTAATCAAAGCCAGAAAAGGTGCGGTAAAGTGGCACAATAAACAAAAAGCTGACAGAATATTAGTTGCTGAAATCGAAGCAGAAAAAACTCTCAATAAAATACTTATAAATGATGAGATTTTGGAATTAAGTTTAGCCATGCTTTATCTTGGAGAGGGTACAAAGGCCGGAACAAAAACAAGCATGGGTAATTCTGACCCATTGATTTTAAAATTATTTCTAAAATCAATACAAAATTTATACAACCTAAAAATAGATTCGATTTCTTTTTATTTACATTTGCGAGCAGATCAAAATCCGGAATTAATGAAAAAATACTGGTCAAGAGAGTTAAAAGTGCCGATTAAAAGATTTAGGAAAGTATCGATAGATAAAAGAACGATAAAAACAAAAACTTACTCTCACTATAAAGGTGTCTGCGTAATTGATTGTGGTAACGTTGCAATACAACGAAAATTAGTATACATTAGCAGAAAGTTTTGTCAGAAAATTATTGAAAATATGGGCCTGTAGCTCAGCTGGTTAGAGCGTTACATTGACATTGTAAAGGTCTGCAGTTCAAATCTGCACAGGCCCACAAAAACTGCTTTTAAAGTGGTTTTTGTTTTGGGTCATTTTTTGTTATAGTCCCATTATGAAAATTCTAGCCATAGAAACCAGTTGTGACGAAACGGCTATCAGTATCGTTGAGGCCAAGGGCGGTTTAACTAAACCGGTTTTTTCGGTCTTGACCCAATTAGTTTCTTCTCAGATCGAACTTCACCGCGAATTCGGCGGTGTAGTGCCAATGCTCGCCAAAAGAGAGCACGGCAAGAATTTAGTGCCCCTATTAATTGAGGCGCTAAATTCGACTTCAAAAAACCCCGTAAAACTCGCTGATGGGCTCGCCACGGGGCAAGCTAGAAAACTAGAAAAAATTCTCGAAAGAGAGCCTGAGTTAAGAACTGCTTTTTTTGATCAGATCGTGGACATACCAGCGCCAAAAATTGACGCCATCGCTGTCACTTCGGGACCCGGCCTTGAACCAGCCCTGTGGGTGGGAATAAATTTTGCCCAAGCCCTAAGCTTGCTCTGGGATATTCCAGTCGTGCCAACCAATCATCTCGAAGGACATTTAATTGCCCCACTTTTAAATAAGAAAGTAATAAAAATTTCTTTTCCGGCAGTGGGAGTCATCATTTCGGGAGGGCATACCGAATTGGTTTTAGTTAAAAAATGGCGTGACTACCAAGCCATTGGTCATACTCGCGACGATGCCGTCGGTGAAGCTTTCGATAAAGTTGCTCGCCTCCTCGATCTACCATACCCAGGCGGACCAGAAATCTCCAAACTGGCAGAAATTGGTAAAAAAAGAGATGAGATCAAACTACCACGCCCCATGCTCCACTCCGGTGATTTTGATTTTTCTTTTTCTGGTCTAAAAACCGCCGTTCTTTATCTCATTAAAAAATTGGGCGACCTTTCCTCCGAGCAAAAAGCATCTATCGCTAAAGAATTTGAAGACGCAGCCGCCGAAGTCGTTGTCGCTAAAACAATGTCGGCTGCTAAAAAATACGGCACCAAGTCGATCATCGTCGGTGGTGGTGTCATCGCCAACCGCGCCATTCGCGAGGCTTTTACTAAGACTGTCACTAACACTGACCAAAAAATCTTACTCATTCTCCCCGACCAAAATCTAACTGGCGACAACGCCACCATGATCGCTGGCGCTGGTTACTTAAAATTGACAGTTAAAGCTAAACTCCCAACGATTGGTAAAATCAAAGCTGACGGGAATCTAAAGCTTGGAAACTAAATGTTATTTCAAAACTTTGAATTACGAGGCACAACATTTTAAGGGGGTTTTGAGCGTGTCGACGCGAAAACTTCAGGATTTTTCAAGCTTCGAAAAATCCGTACCCTTAAAATGTTGTGCCGAGTAAAAAGTTTTGAAATAACCACTTTTCTTTGCTAATATGGTCTAAATGGACCCAAAACTGGAAAAACCCTACAATCCAGCTGACACTGAATCAAGAATCTACGATCTCTGGCAAGAGAGCGGTTTTTTTCAGCCAGAAAACCTATCTGGTGACCGTTCCAAACCTTTCACCATCATTATGCCTCCGCCCAACGCCAACGGCCATCTCCACGCCGGTCACGCCCTCTTTGTCACGATTGAAGATTTGATGATTCGCTACAAGCGGATGCGAGGCTTTAAAACTCTGTGGCTACCGGGCGCCGATCATGCCGGCTTTGAAACCCAAGTGGTCTACGAAAAGAAATTGGAAAAAGAAGGCCGGTCTCGTTTTGGCATGGATCGCCAAAAACTATACGACGAGATTATGGCTTTTACGCTAGAAAATAAAAAATATATGGAAGCGGAGCTAAAAGCTCTCGGTGCTTCCTGTGATTGGTCAAGAGAAAAATTTACTCTCGATCCAGCGATCATCAAAACAGTTTACGGCACCTTTCAACAACTCTATGACGATGATTTGATTTATCGGGGCAAGCGTTTGGTCAACTGGTGCACTAAACATCAAACTTCTCTGTCTGATCTGGAAACAAGCACCGAGACTCGGATCGACAAACTTTATTATCTACAATACGGACCATTGGTCGTCGCCACTGTCCGTCCCGAAACCATGTTTGGCGATGTAGCGGTAGCGGTCAACCCAGATGATGAACGCTACCAGCAATATATCGATCAAGACATTGAAGTTCAAACGCCGATCGGTTCAATGAAATTAAAAGTCGTTGCTGATCCAATCGTAGAAAAAGATTTTGGCACTGGCGCTCTGAAAATTACGCCCGCTCACGACCAAAACGACTTTGATTTGGCCAAGCGACACAATCTCCCCGCCATCGAAGTCATCGATCAATTTGGCAAACTCAACGACAAGACCGGCAAATATACCGGCCTGAAAGTCGACGAAGCGCGGACCACGGTCGTTGCCGATTTAAAAGAGCTTGGCTTGCTGATCAAAGAAGAACCTTACGAACACAATGTCATTGCCTGCTATAAATGTGGACGGGTTTTGGAGCCAAGAGTCATTCCCCAATGGTTTGTCAAAATGGAACCATTAGCCAAACCAGCTCTGAAGGCAGTTTACGATGGCGACATAAAAATTATTCCCGATTTCTCAAAAAAAATATTTACTAATTGGTTGGACAATATCCGTGATTGGAATATCTCTCGCCAAATCGCTTGGGGGATTCAAATTCCGGCTAAAATTTGTCCTAAATGCGATTTTGGTGTACCTGATCTGGAAAACAAAAAAACTACTTGCGGCCAATGTGGCAGTGAGTTAGTCCAAGATCCAGACACTTTTGATACTTGGTTTTCGTCCGGCCAATGGCCTTTTGCCACTCTCGGTTATCCGGAAAACAAAGATTATAAAAATTTTTATCCGACCGCTGTGATGGAAACCGGTGCCGATATTCTCTTTTTTTGGGTCGCCCGCATGATTATGCTCGGTCTCTATCGCACCAATCAAATTCCTTTTCATACTGTTTATCTGCACGGTATGGTTCGCGACGGCCAAGGCCTCAAAATGAGCAAGAGTAAAGGCAATGTTATTAACCCGATCGAGATTGTCAATAAATACGGCGCCGACGCTCTCCGCATGGCGTTGGTGATTGGTAATACTCCCGGCACAGCCATGGCTCTAGCCGAGGATAAAATCAAAGCTTACAAACATTTTTCCAATAAACTCTGGAATATCAGTCGATTTATTTTAAGTTATGCTCCGACAGACAACGAAACGCCGACCGAAGCCAACTTATTGAAAGAGTTTAACGAGTTAGCGACCGCTGTGACAAATGATTTGGAAAATTATCGTTTTTATTTAGCAGGTGAAAAAATTTATCATTATGCTTGGCATCGTCTGGCTGACGAAATTATCGAGGAAAGCAAAGCGATTTTGGCCACACCAGGTGAAGTCGCCGATACCCGTCGACAAACCCTGCGTCTGATTTTAGGTCAAACTCTTAAACTGCTTCATCCTTTTATGCCTTTTGTGACCGAAGAATTATGGCAGATCGGTAAATTTTCCACCACCAGTTCATTATTAATAGTTGAAGATTGGCCTCACCAAAATGACTAGTACCACTCTAGCAACGATTGACCCACAAATGATTCTTTTGGCTTTTGTCACCGGTTTTTTGCCAGTGATTTTATGGTTATTGTTTTGGCTATGGGAAGATCATAAAAATCCCGAACCTAAAAGCCTGATTCTTTATACTTTTACTCTTGGTTTGGTTGCTGTCTTTGTGGCCTTTTTTTTAGAAAAACTATTTGAATCGCCGTCTTTAGAGATAAGCGGTTGGATTGGCTGGCTGTCGACTCTACCTTTCATCAATATGGCAGTGATCGAAGAACTGGTTAAATTTAGCGCTATCGCTTTTATTATCGGACGCAATCGCCACCTAGACGAGCCAATCGATGCCATGATCTATATGATCACGGTCGCTCTCGGTTTTGCCAGTATGGAAAATCTTTTGTTCTTAATCAATTCTTTGTCTCAACAAGAAACTTTTGGCGTCTTTTTATTCACTGGAGGACTACGCTTTTTAGGTTCAACGATTCTCCATACAGTTTGCTCGGCACTAATCGGCGCCACTTGGGCTTTAACTTTCTATAAAAAATCTCTTCAGAAATGGCTAACTATTTTTAGTGGCGTAATCTTGGCTATTGCCTTGCATACCGCCTTTAATTTTCTTATAATTATTAGTGGTGGACAAATGATGTTGCCGATTATGTTTGTTCTTTGGATTTTTGTCCTCATTATTCTCTTTCTCTTTGAGCTCGCCAAACGAGTCAAGCCAAATTTTTAATTTTGATCAGTAATTTTAAATAATTTTTAAATATGTTCGGCAATAAAGACAAAAGATCGTTTTTTGAACGCATCACCGGCAGTATTTCTGTCTCTGATGATGACAGTATTGTTGATGACAGCCAATACGGGACTAAAATAATTTCTCACGATGATGATTGGCTGGAAAAATCAGAAGAAGAAGTCGGTGAACTCGCGATTGATGTCTACGAAAAACCAAATGAAATTATCGTCCAAACCATGATTGCCGGCGTCAAGCCAGAAAATATCAATATTGATATTGCCCGCGAGTCGATCACTATCGAAGGCCGACGAGAAAGACAGACGGAAACAGTTGGTAACAATTATCACACCAAGGAACTATACTGGGGCTCTTTTGCTCGCACCATCAGCCTACCGGCGGAAGTTGATCCTGACAATGTCGAAGCCTTTGAAAAACACGGCCTATTGACCATTAAATTACCGAGAATCGACAAGAATCGCACCCAAAAGGTCAAAATCCGCACGATTTGATAATCACCTAAAAATCCGTTTACCAGCTGGTAAACGGATTTTTAGGTGATGTGCCCAGGGCCGGGCTCGAACCGGCGACCCCTTCGTCTTCAGCGAAATGCTCTAGCCAACTGAGCTACCTGGGCAAATAAATAATTATTGAATAATAACAAGAAACAAGTCATTTTTCAACACTTTACTATGTTTTGGTAGAACATTAGATGCTATACTAGATGATATGATCCTGTGTAGATTATGCAATAAAGAATTTAAGTATTATCATAAAAAAGGTCGTGCTCGTTGTGGCGTGTGTAATACCAAAATCAGAAGATACCGTGCCAAAGCTGCGGCCGTTAAATTTTTAGGAGGAAAATGCCAATATTGTGGCTGGAAAGGTGATCAAGCAGCCTTTGAATTTCACCATCTAAAACCACAAGAAAAAGATTTTATTATTGGCAATGTGGCTAACAAAAAATGGGAATTTATAAAAAAAGAACTACAAAAATGCATTCTTTTGTGTTCCAACTGCCATGCAACGGTTCATAGCACAAAAGTTAGCAAAAAATTCATCGATGAAGCAGACGCCTATAAAGGAAAAAATTTAGAATTCTAAATATTTGGCAATTTTGGCACTCCGCCTAGACCACCCAATAGTTGACTGTAAGTATCGAGTAACTGGTTGACTATTGGTTGAAAGTAATAGTAAATTCCCACTGTCCCGCCAATAACCACCACCCATTTCAAAACACTAAAAAATCTGGCCAATTGCATTGACCGCTTCATTCTCCGCAAGATTTTATTATTCTCCTCAGCTAAACTTTTTATCGCTTCGACTTTTTGGTCAAGATTTTGATTGTCCATATAAATAAATTATAGCAAATTAAATTAGACTTTGTCCCCCCGACAGGAGTCGAACCTATATCTACCCCTTAGGACGGGGTTGTTCTGATCCATTGAACTACGAGGGGTAATGATAATAACTTAGCATAAAATTATTCAACTAGAAATCGCCCCGCCCTCACGAGTGAGGGCGGGGCGATTTTCAAAAAAACTAAATCCCCAACAATTGAGAAATCAAAGGTTGGTTGAAACCGATAATCACTTCTTTATTGTCAATCACAATGACTGGCACGCCCATTTGACCACTTTTTTGCATCATCTCCTGACGCTTGGCGACATCAACACCAACATCAAATTCCTCAAATGCCACCCCTTTTTCTCTAAAAAAATCCTTGGCCATGTGACAAAAATGACAAGTTGAGGCGGTATAAATAGTAACTTTTTTCATCCCGTTAGAGGCAGATCGCGATCAATGACCGTTTTCTGTTTTAAATTTATAACTGATAAAACAAACTTTTGACGACACTACCCATAAATAGACAGCGATCGCGGCCTCTAAACGGGATTCATCCTCAAAATATTTTTCATTTTAACATACCCGTTAAGTAACTACCAATATCATCATCTCTGATCGTCTTATTTTTCTTGATCAGACCACATTTTTGACAGCGATGAACTAAGTCGTGATCTTGGCCCTCTTTTTCAATTCCGATTGGCTCCATGAGACCACAACAACTGTTAGCCCGATCGCCGGGCAAATTATCGACATGCTGACTCCACAAACATTTCGGGCAATGATTAGTGTAACCATTGCCAATCACCTCGGCTCCGCAATTGAGGCAAGTAAAATCTTCTTTGTTTTTAATAAAATTTTTAGACATATTCTATTTAAATTTTAACCTTAAAAATGTACCGTATAAAAATTTTCTGTCAAAACTATACCAAATATACACGATCGTGTATATTTGGTATAGTTTTGACAGCTGTAAATAAAAGTGTTGCATTACACAAAATACGGACCTGCCTCTGCTTCCGCTTCGGACAGGTAAAAATCGAACCCGTGTGCGAGTAAGGGGATCGAACACCTGTCTCAACCTTGGTAAGGTCGCATTCTATTCACCCTAACAAGTTTTTGGTGCGGAATACGGGAATCGAACCCGTGCCCTATGCTTGGGAAGCACATGTTCTACCACTAAACCAATTCCGCATAATTTAAAAAAAATGAGAGGGCAAACTAAACCATACTCGCATATTTTTAACTAGCCATATTATTTTTAAAATGACTGGCTAAAAAATTATCTGCCAAAAATCGATTTGATCGCCCGCCACAACGGGTTACCTTTATCGATCGAAGTGGTCGCCTGATCCGGACTATCGACGATCACGACCATTTTCTCGCCAGCCTTCACCACCGAGAAGCTATTGCGAATCTGCTTTTCCAAACCTTGTTCAGTTTTGAGCTCGGCCAGTTGCCCCTGAAGAAAATTTTTCCGAACCTCTAATTTATCCAACCGCTCCTTGGCTGACAAATAATTGTTACTGGCAATCTGACTTTTTTGGTATAAACGCCAGACTCCCCGAAACAAAAAACCATTGGCAATCAACAGAAGCAAAGCTAAAAAATAAAGCCATTTCTTATTCCCTCTTCTGACTTGAAAATTTTCCGCCACAATCATATACTACAACTGATGTTACTTCAGAGCAAACATAAGAAAATCTTGCGGATTGTTTCGGCGATCGTCGGCGTTTTGGTAATTTTGAGCATGGTGGCTCTCTATTCCCTACCCTTCATGTTCCGATAGCCTGCACACCAATCAGGTCATTGTTTTTCGTGATTATTTCGTGGGGTAAAGATTAATCCCCATTTTTCATCATCTTCAAGAAGACTTCTTGAGGGATATTGACGCGCCCCATTTGTTGCATTTTCTTTTTGCCTTTTTTCTGTTTCTCACGCAATTTCATTTTACGCGTAATATCGCCACCATAGAGGTAGTCGGTGACGTCTTTGCGTAAAGCCGAAATTGATCGAGCGGCTAAAATTCGGCCGAGACCTTGAACTTGAATTTTAATCGTAATCAATTGTTTTGGCATCAGATTTTTCAAACGCTCGGCCATGTCCTCGGCTTCGCGTTGAACTCGTCGTCCGGAAACAATTCTGGAAAAAGCCGAAATGATTTCGCTATTGACCAAGACATCCAAGCGAGCGACTTCAGCCTGACGTTCACTCGATAATTCATAAGAAAAAGAGGCAAAGCCGGAAGAAGCGCTTTTCAATTCATCAAAAAATCCACGCATCAATTCACGTAAAGACATTTTAACATTCAAAACAGTGCGACCGTGGCCAAAATTATCCATCGCGACAATCTCGGCTTCGTGTTCATGTAATAACTGAACCAGTGGACTTAAATAATTGGCCGGAGTAATAATCCTAATCGCCACCCAAGTTTCAAACACTTGCCAATCTTTGGTCTCGAGAGGAAAAAGATGAGGTGAATAGACCATCATTTCTGAACCAGATTGTTTAGAAATCAATCGATAGCTAATACTGGGAGTGGTTACAATCAAAACTAGACCAAACTCTCTTTTTAATCTTTCGGTAATAATTTCCAGATGAAGCATGCCGAGAAAACCACACCGAAAGCCACGCCCCAAAGCGCCGGAAGATTCCTCATCAAAAGACAAGGAGGCATCTTGTAGATGTAGTCGTTCTAGCGACTGCTTGAGGAGAGCAAAATCGTCCTGACTTTCCGGATAGACAGACGCCCAGACCACCGGCTTGGGCGTCATATAACCGGGAACAGGTGGCAAGGGAGCGAGCGGGGAAATAACCGTATCGCCAACTTTTGCTTCACCGGGTTTTTTAATACCGGTCACCAAATAACCGATATCACCGGCCTCCAGACAATCGCGCGAAACTTGTCCCGGTCGAAAAAAACCTAAATCCAAAACAGTAAATTTTTCACCCGAAGCAAAAAAAGATAGGTTGTCCCCTTTTTTAATTTGACCATCAAGTACTCGCACATAAACCACCACCCCTTTGTGGGTAGAATATTCAAAATCAAAAACCAGTGCCCGCACCGAAGCATCAGCATCAAATTCAGCTTTAGCTGGTGGAATCCGTCGAACAATCGTTTCTAATAATTGATCCACGCCAGCGCCCGTCTTGCCAGAAACACAAATCACTTCAACGGGCGAGCAATTCAATAAATTAACCACTTCGGCTTTGACTTCTTCTACTCGAGCATTAGGCAAATCGATTTTATTCAACACGGGAATAATAGTTAGTCCTAATTCTTGAGCCATATTTAAAACCGTAAAAGTCTGGGCCTGAATACCCTGAGCGGCATCTACCAACAACAAGACACCTTCGACGGCTTTAAGTGAACGCGAAACTTCATAAGAAAAGTCGATATGTCCCGGCGTATCAATAAGATTTAAAACATATTTTTCTCCAGCCAAACTATAATCCATCCGCACCGGTTGCATCTTTATTGTAATACCCCGCTCTCGCTCTAACTCCATACTATCGAGCACTTGTTCGCGCATTTTTCTTTTTTCAATGGTGCCAGTCACTTCCAAAAGCCGATCCGCCAAAGTACTTTTTCCATGATCTATATGAGCAATGATACTGAAGTTTCTGACACGACTTAAATCCATAATGTTTCTTTCATGATCGATGCCTGCCCCGTAGCCAGCTCTGCTGTGCTACTGGGGTGGGCAATAATGCTAAAATTTCTGACTCGGTTTAAATCCATCCCGTTAGAAGCAGATCACGATCTCTATCGTTTTCCACTTTTTTTGATTCTGAACTAATAATATAAACTAATTTGTTAAGACCCCATTAATAAAAAGTGATCGTGGCTTCTAACGGGATCCATACAGTAGAAACCTATCCTACAACCCTTCGGCCTCCGGAACAATAGGTTGAGCCTTCCAGACCCGAGCAAAGAGAGATTTCGACAATTCCACTAATTCTTCACTTTTCAATAAAATCAAAATCGCCAGCCATACGGCTACTCCGATCAGACCGGAAACTACTCCTTGGCCAAAAACTGACCAAAAATGATCCAGTCCCCAATAACGACCTAACAAAGCAAGGACAAGATAGGTCACCGCCCCACCCATGACCGAAGCCGAAAAAGACTGAAAGAAAGTCTTGCCTACCCCCTTAAACCAGTGACCGAAATGACGTTCAAAGAAAATGGCCAAGGCGCCCAGATTGATAATAATACCGAGGCTAAAAGCTAAAGGTAAAATCAAGACTTCGGAGCCACGTAGGTCGTCAAGACGCAAGAGACTTTCTAAAAAATAACGAAAGAGGTCCCATTTAATAAAAATTTCTTTAAAGCCAAAAGCAAAAACGATAATCAAAATCGAAGAAGATAAATTTAAAATAAGCGGAGTTTTAGTCTGACCAGCGGCATAATAGCCCCGAACTAAAAGTAGGATCAAGCTTTGAGCCAAAACCGAGACAACAAACAGTGCCAAACAAGCTGCCGTCAAGCGTGTTGCCTGCCAGTCAAATTGGCCAGAGCCCAAAATCACCCGCACGATTTGCGCCCGCAAGACGATAAAAAAAACCGTGGCCGGCAAGGCCCAAAAAATAACATGCCGAGACGCGGAAACAATTTGACCGATAAATTCTTTTAATTTGCCGGCGGAAAAATAACTGGCCAAAACTGGAAAAGCGGCCACCGAATAGCTGACGCCGACAATCGCTAATGGCACCGACTGCAAATTGAAAGCAAAATTAAAAACAGAAATCGAACCTTTAGAAAAAAGTGAGGCAATCGCGACCAAGACCGCCAGAGAAATTTGATGAGCCGAAAGAGTCAAGGTACGCGGTAAGGACGCCGACACGACCGACCAAATTTCCGACCAATTGATCGCTGTCAATTTTGGAGCGTAACCGACTTTGATAATTGCCGGCACTTGAATCAAGAGATGAAAGACCGCCCCCAAAGAAACACCGAGAGCCAGACCAACCAAGCCTAGATAAGGATAAAAGACGACAATCCCAAAAATGATACCAAGATTATAAAGCAAGGGGCTAAGGGCAAAAGAAGTAAATTGACGATTGGCTTGAACAATACTGCCCAGCAAATTGGATAGACCTAGCAAAAGTGGCGACAAAAGCATCAGACGCGATAAGGTAACTAATAAATCAGTCGAAGCTTGATCAAAACCCGGGGCAATCCAATGGGCGACGATCGGCATCAATAAAAATAAAAGAAAAGAGACTATCACCATTACCAACAAAAAAGCCGAGAGAATAGAATTGAGAAATTTATCAATCGAAACTTTAGCTTCGGCGCGTCTAATAATCAGTGGTATCAAAACCGTAGCTGAAACAAAAGAAGCCACTGAGACATAAATAATATCCGGCAAGCGAAAAGCGGCATAATAAACATCCAGTTGACTATCGGCACCAAAAGATGAAGCCAGTAGACGATCGCGCAATAGACCAAGAAATTGAGACAAGATCGCCGTCCCCGCCAAAAGAAAGGCCGCTTGGTGCAGACTGGTCCATTCTTTTTGTAAAAACCGCGCCAATTTGGAAACCATTTTTTTAGCGTTTTATTTCTTTTTATCTTTCTTGGTGCTTTTGGGCGCTTCCGGTTCCGCTAGAGCCGAACGACCAGCATTTAGATTGCTGATAATTTTTTTGAGTAATTGATTGTCCGGATTGGAAACCAGTAATTCACGGAAAACTGATAAAGCTTCTTCGCGTTGGCCGAGGCGATCAAGTGACAACCCGACATAATACTTGGCATTAGCAAAATCCGGTTGAATCTGGATCGAACGGGAAAAAATTTGCGTTGCTTCTTCTACTTTCCCTTGTTCATATTTTAGATAACCCAACAAAAACCAAGCATTGTAATCATTGGGTGAAGAGCGGACAGCATCTTCAGCTTCTTTGACCGCCAAATTGAGCGAACCGTTATTCAAATAAATTTGCGCCAAAACCAAATGAGCGCCAAGATAATTAGCTTTAAGATCAAGCGCTTTTTTAATTCGATCTTTGGCTTCATCCTCTTTTTTCAAGGCCAGAGAAAAACGTCCCATTTCCAACCAAATACCCGGGTTGTGCGGATTTAAAGCTAGCGCCTTTTGATAAAAAGAATTAGCGATATTTTCCGCTCCAGTTACCCCCAGAGTGGCGACAAAGGCATAGGGACGAGCCAAAACAAGCCAGTTTAGATAATTGTTAGGATCAAGTTTGACCGCTTTTTCACCCGTTGTTTTGATACCGTTAAAATAATTGGTGAATTTTTCTTGATTGTCTTTCGAACTACTGGTGGCAGTATTGACGAAATTGCTTAATTGTAAAAATTTCACTTCGACTAGCTGACGTTCATAAAAATCAGAGTGCGACAGAAGGTTGACTAATTCCAAACGACGAACTGATTGATCAAATTTCCCCATGGAAGCCAGAGTCGAACTTCGTTGCGACAACAAAAGTAAAAACAAATTAAGCATCAACCAGATAAAAATCAACACCAAACAAATAAAGGCTAGCCAAGATAATCTGGAAGCAAAAGCAGCCTTTTTTTCATCTTTGCCCGTTGTCCATTCGTTCGAATCGATCCCCGTCTCCTTCCATGCGACCATCAACCAACCAAGAAAGATAAAAAGGAGGGCTAAATTTACCAAACCGGGAATACGAAAAATCAGACTCGACAGTAGATAGACCACGGGAAGAAAAGAAAAGATCAATAGGCTATTTTTTTCATCCGGTTTTTGCCAAAAAACCAAAGCTGATTTAGCGACAACAAAAATCGTTGCCAGTAAAAAAGCCAACCAACCCAAGAGACCAAGTAGACCACCAGTCGTAACCATCGAAGGAATAAAGCCGATACCATAATTGAAATCGGTATTCCAATAAGGAGAATCATTGACACCTTTTGGTTTATAGAGATCCCAAGCGCGCCAAAAAAGAGTCGGTCCGACGCCAGTCAAAGGATCGGCTTTAATGGCCATTCTGGTCACAGCCCAAGTACTAGACCAATTGGGTCGAACTTCAAAAATATTGACTCGGAGGGATTGCTGGACATAATTCACCCCCTTACTCAGCCAAGAAGTTTGGGCACTAAAGATAACAAAGACAATAGAGATGGTTAAAATCAGCGCCGGTAAACTGATCATCTCCACCCAACCACTGCGACGGATCAAAAAAACGATTAAAGCCAGAGAACAAAAAGCCAACATCAGCCAAACCGCTAAATAATTGGTTAAAACCAAGAATAGCATCGAGATGATCAGGGGCAATAACGAGAGAACTTTCAGACGCCAAGATTTCTTGCGGGCGAAGAATTCAAACAAAACGAGAGAAATAACTACCACCAAACCAAAAAACAGAGATCGGTCAAACCAAGAAAGACTGATCAAGCCCTGATAATTTTTAAAAATAGACCAATTTAAAAAACGACTAGCCAACAATAAAACCAATTCCAATAGGGCGGTAAAAAAAGAAGTCAAGCCGAGAAGAAAACTAAATTTTAACAAATCATCTTTGACCCGATAAATCGCCAATGGTAAAAAAGCGATGGCCGACAAAAACAAGATCGAAAAAAAAGAATCTTTTTCAAAACTCAAGAGAGCATTGAGCGGACTTTCCGATAAAGTCGCGGTCAAAAAAGTGGCACCAACTATTGCCAACAGACCATAAATGATGGGATTTTTCGTCAAACGCCAATTTTTGTTTTTATAAGCTTTAATTAGACAGAAAAAAGATATCGCTACCACCCCCAGAGATAGCCAGAGGTATTTGAAACTTTCCAGGTATAAACCGGAAAACGGTAAAACGATCATCGGAAAAAGTAAAAAAATGATAAAAAACAAGCTCCTAGCCAGATTGTCACCAGAAAGCCACGAATCCTTGTCAGTGAAAAGTTGCATCTTATTTTTATTGGAATAATCTACTATTAAACTTGACTTATTATACTATGCCCGTCGCTAAAATCACAATGGCTGAAAAAAAGAACTTTGTCACCATAAAAGTGGCAGCGGATATTTTAGATTCATCACCCAGCACTTTACGTCATTGGGATAAAACCGGCAAATTGCCGGCGGTGCGCCAGACCAACACTTATCGCCTCTATAAAATAAAAGATATTCTAAAATTCATTCGCGACAATGCCAAAACCGGCAAAATTCGAGTCAAAAAACTGCTTTTAGGCTAAAATAAATACCCCACCTCGCGAGGTGGGGTATTTATTTTAGCTGGCCAGCGATAAGCCGAATTCTGTCTTGGACAATCATTTATCTGGACCAAATATTACTACTTGGTTCTAGCGGCACTTCTGCACACCAATTATGGCATCGTTTTTTGTGTCTAAAATCAATTTTTAAAAACCAATTGAATTTTAGATTGTTTAGTATTGAATCTAGTTTCAAATTTACAAAAAACTTAGACACAATGCCATGATTGGTGTGCAGACACGGCCTTGCACTGCAGTAAGGATTTTGCCGTTTCAGCCGGACTTAACCGGGTCGTTTCTGTTCGCACCTCTTGGTTTACACCAGACGGGCGTTACCCGCTACCATTTTACCGCCACACCTCGAAAGGTATGACGACAGTGTTCGGACTTTCCTCCCCCTGTCTTGCGACAAAGAGCGACTGCCTACTGACCAGCTCTTCCAATTATAACATAAAAAACAAAAATCTCCAACCCCCCATTGTCAAGGTGACACCTTGACAATGGGGGGTAATGGAAGCGGAGCTAATCCAATTTGAAACCCTTGCATAGCCCTGCCGACATGGTTTTTACCAACAACTGAAGCAAAACTTATTGAATTTAAAAGCCTTGCGTAATGGTGACCAGCATGGTTTTTGCCATCGGCGAAACGTTCGTAGCGAAGCGGAGAACAATGGCAAAATGGTCACATGGAGCAGAAGAAAACCCCTCGCTGGTGGGTTTTCTGTGCTTTTAAATTTAATAAGTTGAGCCACCTATTTCTTCTCTTCTTGTTTATCTGCATCGACACTGCCGGCTGACACAAAATCTATTTCACAAGTGCCGGCTGAACAAGCCAATTCTTTGGAACCG
>Ga0156480_105_pt2 | contig 104455 bp, 95 predicted proteins | sample RifOxyB1_FD_110627 | JGI IMG/M metagenome (GOLD analysis project Ga0156480, IMG submission 110627) | Candidatus Vogelbacteria bacterium RIFOXYB1_FULL_42_16 | reverse complement strand
AATTTCCTTCAAAAAAAGCGAGACGGTGTTGGCGTCACCCACTTCGCCCTTGCCATTGACCACGTCCACTACTCTGGTCACTTTTCTTTCAACATGAACAATGTGCCGACGGATCCACGTCAACGCTATTTGCGACCAAGTGATCGCCAGATATAAGAGCCGGCCGATCAATTGTTTGATAGCATGGACTAAATTAAAGGCCAGATGATCAAAAAACAATTGGGCCGAATGATAGAAATTGGAACTGGCCACTTCAAATTCTTGGCCGGACCGCAGAGCCACCACGCGCAGAGCCAGCGTGATAAAAAGGATTAAGAAACTAACTCCGGAAATCCAAATTAAGATTAGATTAAACATAGGGTAAAAATTAACCCACTCACTAATCAGAAACTAACGCGGATCGCTAGTGTCGAGACGAGCAAAGCGAGAGATAATAATTCTTTCGCCAAATTTCTGGATAAAACTTTTTACAAGAGCATCGATCGTTTGACTTGGGTCTTTGATAAATTCTTGAGCCAGCAACTCTTCAACATTGGCCGGAGCACAGGCGGCAATGTGCATCGCAATATCATCAGCTAAAGTTTTAAATTCTTGATTTTTAGACACGAAATCGGTTTCGGCACTGACTTCTACCACCACACCAATAGCGCCAGTATTGTGAACATAGGATCCCATCGTGCCGGCCTTGATCTCCCGACCGGATTTTTTTTCGGCAATAGCCGCGCCTTTAGCCTTGAGGGCTTCCATCGCTTTAGTCATATCACCACCCGCTTCTTCTAAAGCGATTTTACATTGAGCAATAGAAATGCCAGTTCGCTCTCGTAATTCTTTGATTTGTTCAGTCGTAACCATAAAAAATAAATTAAAAAAACTGCTAATGAAGCTCACTGATTATAGCATTAGAAACACTAAAAAGACAGTGGAAAAAATAAGATTTTTAGTTTGTCTCTTCGGCCTTTTTTTCGGCTGGAGCTGGGGCTGGAGTCGCCAAACCTTCTTTATAAGCCAAAACAATTTGTTGCAAGAAAAAGGCAATACTGGTACCGGAAGCATCGTTACCCACCAAGGGATATTCCAGATTGGTGATATTGCAGTCAGAATTGGCGATAGCAATCACCGGCACTTTGGCGACCTTAGCTTCGGCTACAGCAATCTCTTCTTTCTTGGCATCAACTACAAAAATCGCACTCGGGATCTTTGGCATCCCAGTGATACCACCAAACAATCGTTCTAGATCTTCCACTTCGCGCGAAATCATCAAGCGCTCTTTTTTGGTATAGACAGCCAACTCGCCTTTCTCGCCCTTTTCTTTCCAATCAGCTAATTTGGCTAAACGTTTGCGAATTTCTTTAAAATTAGTCAGGGTACCACCGATCCAACGCAAGCTAACATACGGCATATCAATTTGCTTGGCCATTTTTTCCACCACTAGGCGGGCTTCCGGCTTGGTGCCAATAAACAAAATCTGTTTGCGCTCACGAGCTAGACTACGAACAAAATCCAACACTCGGTCAAGATCATCCACGGTCTTTTCAATATCAATGATCGCACCCCGATTTTTATAGCCAAAAATGAAATCGCTAACCGACGGATGTCGCTGGCGACGAGAATAGCCATAGTGAACACCGGCCCGGAACATTTCTTTGACCAGGGCCTCTTTTTCTTCCTTGTTTTTTACTTTTACTTCAGTTGACATACGGGGAATAGCTTAGCAGAAAAGGAGAGAAAAGGCAAACACCAACCAATAGCTTTTAGCTTTTTGGTTATAGGTTTTAGTAAAATTCAACCAAACAAAAACACCCGACGACCAAACCTCGAATCATCGAGTGTTTTTGTCGTCGGGTGTGTAACCCTACTTCTGGTACTTGTATAAACTATCCACGAAATCTTCAAGCTGTTTTCTGGTCCCGTCTTGCGGAAGAGAGAGCTTCCAGTTACCCCCATCACGATACTCAGTTTGTATCCCTTTACAAGACTCACCAAAGGCAAGCTCAAATAAATCATCGACCGTGAGATAGTTAGAATCTCCAGACAAACCACGTATTAATTTCCAAGGCACAAACAGCTTCGGGTTACCTCTGGGGTTGTATATCTCACAATCCCGATAAAAAAGGTCATTAGACATAGCCATCTCCTTTCATTGGGTTTAAGTCTTTCTCTTTTAATTATACACCCTTCTATCTATTTTGTCAATATCTAAAAAACACCTTATTTACCAATGTTTTTAATATTATATTACCTAATATGTTTGAAAATTTTAATCGAGTTATTTTGGATTACAAAACTCGTTGAGGGCGCACCTTCTTTAGGGAGTCGCGAGGCTGTCGAGCCGAGCGTTTCAGGATTTTTCAAGCTTCGAAAAATCCGTGCCCTAAAAAAGGTGCGCCGAGAAAGAGTGGTAATCCAAAATAACTCGATTAAAATTTTCAATCCTCCTCCCCTTCCTCTCCCACTTGACCAGACTTGAGATCGACAATAATCTGGCCGATTTCACCAGCCATAATCCGGTCCAAACTATGCCAAGATTTCTTGATCCGATGGTCGGTCACTCGATCCTGCGGGAAATTGTAGGTCCGGATTTTCTCGGACCGATCGCCGGTGCCAATCTGGCTTTTGCGCTCGGTCGACATCGCCCTCATTTCTGCCTCTTCTTTTTCCGCCTCCAACTTAGCTATCAAAATGCTCATGGCTTTGTCTTTATTGCGTAATTGAGTTCTTTCTTGTTGGCAACGAACAACAATGCCGGAAGGTTTATGCAAGATTCGGACAGCTGATTCCACCTTGTTGACATTCTGACCACCCGCTCCACCAGCCCGAGTGAAAGTAATCTCGAGATCAGACGGATTGATGGTAATTGATTCAAAGGTTCGAATCGGCATAATCGCCACAGAAATGGTCGAGGTGTGAATCCGCCCCTGTTTTTCCGTCGCCGGCACCCTTTGCACGCGATGAACACCGGTCTCATAACGGAAATCTTCATAAGCCCCTTTGCCAACAACTTCAAAAGACACATCTTTATAACCACCAATTTCATTTTTAGATTCGTCGATCAGATCAAAAGTCCAACCATGATTAACGGCATAAATCCGATACATTTCCGCCATTTCTACCGCAAAAAGCGAGGCCTCATCACCACCGGCGCCCGCCCTAATTTCCATAATCAAACCCTTGGGTGTTTCGGCTTCGATCTTATCTTTGGCTAAAATTTCTTCCATTTGGCTGGCGACTTCGCTCAATTGTTTCTCCAAATCGGAAATCTCGGCTTGAGCCAATTCGGCCATTTCGCCATCTACCACCAAAGATCGTGCTTCTTCCAAGCGTTTAGCCAAACCTAAATAATAATCCGCCAAATAAACGGTCTTGGGATTGGTTTTAAATTTTTCGATATCAATGTTTTCCATATTGAATAGTTTATCTCTTTTTACCCTGTTTAGTAAATTTTAAATTCAGAGATCACAATTAGTTAGTTTAGTTTGCCATGAAGAAATCATAGACCATTAGGATAGGATTGTTAATTCTGAATTTAAAATTAAAATTGCAAGCAATTTTTACTTAACGGGGTGAAGCAACACAAAAGCGCCGACAGGATTTGACGGCGCTTTTGAAAAATTTATTTAGCAGTTTTCTTAGCGACTTTTTTAACCGCTTTTTTCTTGGTAGTAGTGCCAGCCTTGGAAGCGCGAGTTTTGAATTTTTCTACCCGACCAGCCGTATCAAGCACTTTTTCGTTGCCAGTATAAAAAGGATGGCAAGCACTACAAATTTCCACATTGATTTTCTCTTTGGTCGCGCCCACCGTGAAAGAATTGCCACAAACACAGGTGACAGTCGCTTTATCGTAAAAAGTTGGATGAATATCTTTTTTCATTGCCCCAAGACTATAGCAGGAAACTAGCCTCCCTGCAAGGTCTCAATCATCGCTTGGTATTTACTGGCTTTGGCCATCACTTGATCTCCATAAAAAGCATTTTTAGCTAGGCTCCAATTGCCACCGGCATAGTATTTAAGAGCCGCTTTGCGCTCGGCCGCATAATTGCCACCAATCGCGCCGTTATCCACCAACAAGAGACCGGAAGCCGCAAAGGCATCTTCGGCATTCCAAGGATTAGGTGGTTTATTACCGGTAATAGCGCTAATCCGACCAATATACAACTCCCAAGTGGAAGGAATAAATTGTGCCGGCCCCATCGCTCCACCATAACCACTGCCATAAGGACAAGAGACTGGTATTGTGTCCGGATCAATCCCTAAAGATTGGGTGATGCGGAGAAATGGTTCGTAGTCGCGAGTCGGCTTCATTACATCGCGCCATTTTTGGCTATCTTGCGGACGATTACAAGTCCCAACATTAACGCCTAAAGTGCCACTGTTGATATCAGACTCTTGAGTAATAATCGCCAAAAGAAAGGCTGGGCGAATACCGATTTTTTTGGACACTTGATTGGCATACTCTAAAGCTTGACCGAAAGAAATTCCTTTAGAGTCGCGCAATTTAAACAAGGCATTTAAAATTCTGGTTTTTTCTTTTTGTTTTTCAGCAATAACCGACTTGTAGGCTCCTTCTTGAGCTTTATTCAACCGCAAAAGAACATTTTTTTGTTTGTTCAATTCTTCGATTTTGGCTTTTTCCATCTCAATAGCCTTTTTGGCGTTTATTTCCACATCACGCTTGTCTTCCAAAACCACTTTTTGTTTTTCGGTCTCTTTTTTAGTTCCGCGGATAACCTGAAAAGAGTCAGCGACGGCCTCTTGGACAAAATGAAAGGCGGTCAAATCAACAAAAAAATCCGTCACCTGTTTGTCGCTCAAAGCTACTTCGATCGCCGAGCTATCATCCAGATTGCGAGCGTGACGTAACAATTCCGCCAACGACATTTTTTCCCGATCAATCTTGCTAACTAAAGCGCCGATGGTCTTTTCTTTTTTACCGATATCGGTTCCTAATCGAGAAATCTCCACTTGTCTGGCTTTGATATTGAGTTGAGCGGTTTTAATTTTAATGTTGAGAATATCAATGTCACGCTGAACAGAAGCGGTTTCTTTTTGTTTGGTTCGCAACAAACCGGTCTGGTCGGCGATTTCTTTTTCTACCACACTCAACTCGGCCCGAAGACGAGCTTCGCGAGCAGCTTGGTCTTCAGTTTGAGCAAAAATATGAGTTGGCGACGAGATAAAACAGACAGAGATGACTAAACAGACAGACCAGAAAAAGCGCCGATCGGCGTTGGTTAGTGGCATAAAATCAATTATAACTTAAAAACCCGGCTAAACCAAACCCCGCCCCGAACCATTCTGGTTCGGGGCGGGGTGATATTTAGTTAATCGTTACTCTGTCACTTCCGCTTCTCCTTCTTCTTCTTTCTTACCCTTGGTCTCGACTTCGATGGCTGACAAGTCGACGGGACCCTCTTCTTCGACGACTTCTTCGCCAGCTTCGGTAATCGAAGCCACCACCTCTTCACCATCCACTTCGGTCGTCACCCCCTTTGGCAAAACTAAATCTTTAACATGAATCTGACTGTCTAAAGCCACTAGAACTGAAATATCAACTTTAATATCGTGGGGCAAATCTTTTGGCAGAGCCTCAATCTCCAACTCATGTAAAACTTTGACTAGAGCTCCACCCAATTCTTTGATTGCGGGCGCCACACCATCAAAAACCAACGGCACATGAACGGTAATCGGTTTGTTGGTATCTACCGCCAAGAGATCAGCATGGATCGGTTCGCCCGAAACTGGATGATGAGCCACCTCGTGAATTAAGACATCTTTTTTCTGACCCCCGATTTCGAGAGTGACCAAAGTTGATTCACCGGCAATCGAGAGGACTTTTTTGAACTCTTTTAAATCAACAAAGAGAGGTTGGGTAGATTCTTTACTACCATAAATAACCACCGGCAAACGACCGGCCACGCGCGCGTCGGCCAGCTTCTTGCCAAAGGTTTCTCTGGTTTGAGCCATCAAGGTAATCATAGACGGCATTCTAACAGGAAAAGTTAATTTGTCAAAATTTTAATTTTTTCCTCGACAATCTTTTGCATCGCTTCTACTGATTCAGTCAGGAGTTTATAAGGCGCGATTTCCTGCGGTTTGTCCGCCAGACTTTTTTCCAAACCTTGGCGCCAAGCCAGACGCAAATCACTATTGATATGAACAATCGCCACTCCTGCTTCAATCACCGCTTTTAATTCAGTCGGAGATAGACCAGAACCGCCATGCAAGACCAGAGGCACTCCAGTAGCAGAATAAATCTCCCGTGCTCGTTCGGCATCAATTTTCGGTTCACCCGAAGCCACCAAACCATGAATGTTGCCAATGGCCGGCGCAAAAAGTTCCACACCGGTCTCGCGAACAAATTGTCCCGCTTCATCGGCGGTGGTCATCTTGTCGGCAATAGCAATCCCCGTCGGCATTTCCGTAAGCAAAGCTGACGAACTGCCGATAAAACCAATCTCGCCTTCAATTAAAATCGGTGAATTCAATTCTTTGGCTAGAGCCACACACTCGCGCGTCAATTTGATATTTTCAGCCAAGCTTAAACTACTACCATCAAAAGTAATGGCATCAAATTTATTTTCCATCGCTAGCCGAGCTCCGGCCAAACTATGGACATGATCGGCATTCAAAAAAATCTCTAAACCTTTTTCCGCTCGCACACTGTCTACCAAAACTCGCGCTTGTTTGACGCCAAAAAAATCCATTTCCCCTTCCGACAAGCCGATGATCACCGGCTGTTTCGTTTTTTCTGTCGCTCTCACGACCGCCCAAAAAGCTTCGAGGGTCGAGATATTAAATTGACCAATGGCCGATTTTTTCTGCCTAGCTTCGATGATTATTTCTTTTAGGGTTTTCATTGTTTTTATATTATAATAATATTAGTATTGCAAAATAAAATCTTTTGATTTTTCGACCATGTCTAACTTTTTTTCTAAAATTTTTTCCCAGCCTTTTGATCTAATCACTATCGGCGATCTGACCACCGACGCTTTTATTCATTTACATGAGGGAAAAATTCGCAAAAATTCTACCGGACCAGAATTGTGTCTGCGCTTTGGCGACAAGATTCCTTATGAATCTGTTACCATCATACCAGCCGTCGGCAATAGCGCCAATGTCGCTGTCGCTACCGCTCGTCTCGGCCTCAGGACAGCTTTGATCACCGATATCGGCGCTGACGGTTATGGCCAGAGGGCGATGTTGACCTTAAAACAAAATCGAGTAGTGACAAAGTTTATTAAAATTCATAAAAACCTAAGCACTAATTTTCATTTTGTTTTATGGCGCAATGACGACCGAACGATTTTAGTCAGACACGAAAAATTTCCTTATCAATTACCGACTACCCCAGCACCCCGCTGGCTTTATTTGAGCTCGCTTGGCCCAGATTCACTGACTTTTCATTCACAAATTGTCGATTATCTAAAAAATCATTCCACCGTCAAATTGGCCTTTCAACCCGGCACTTATCAAATCAAATTAGGGGTTAAAAAATTAGCCCCCATTTATCGTCGAACAGAAATTTTGTTTTGCAACCGCGATGAAGCCAAGAGGATTTTAAAAACCAAAAACGATAATATCAAAAAGTTATTGACCACTCTGCGCGAGTTGGGACCAAAAATCGCCATCATCACCGATGGCAAAAAAGGCGCTTATGTTCAAAACAAACTCGGCCAAAACTTTTTTATTCCTATTTTTCCCGATATTGACAAACCATTGGAGCGAACCGGCGCCGGTGACGCTTTTGCCGGTGCGATTATCACCGCTTTGATCAGTGGTGAACCTTTAGATAAAGCTCTCTTATGGGGACCGATCAATTCATCTGGCGTCATTCGTCAAATCGGCGCCCAAGCCGGCCTGCTCGATCAAAAAGCGCTCACCCAACTTTTAGCTAAAGCACCGACCAGCTACCAAATCAAATCGCTCTAAATTTTTCAATTCAGACTTCATTGACTTCTATTTTAATATCTCTGTTGCAAAAAATCTTAGACAGTCTAAACTAACTTCTAGAAAGAACCATTCAAGCCCACCCAGAGCGTCAAGCGTCCCAGCTGCGAGAAAGAGAACATATTAGCGATCTATGACGCTCTACCCAATAGGCCCGAAGCAAGACAAGCTAGCCCACTTGTGCTTCGGGCCTTTCCTTTTCCCCGTAAAACTCGCTTTGCTCGACACGGGGTAAACCCCATTTTATTTAGCCAACAAATCTTTAGTAGCTTGAACAATACTGTCCGCCCCTAAACCATAATGTTCGGTCAACTCCTCTGCCGAACCAGATTGGCCAAAAATATCATCGACGCCAATAATTTTCATTGGCGTTGGATATTCTTGTGATAATAATTCGGCGATAGCGCTACCCATACCACCCGCTTGTTGATGGTCTTCCACGGTCACGACGGCACCGGTTTTTTTTGCGACTCGTAAAATTGTCTCGCGATCAAGTGGTTTAATCGTGTGATTATTGACCACTACCGCTTCAATCCCCTCTTTAGCTAATTTCTTGCCAGCCAAGAGCGCTTGATAAACCGACACTCCGCAGGCAATAATCGCGACTTGAGCTTGATCACTGTCTATTAAAATATTGGCTTTCCCAATCTCGAATGATGATTCGGCAGTAGTAATAACCGGATATTTTTCGCGGACCAAACGCAGATAGCTCGGCGCGCCATTGTTGGCAATAGCCTTGGTGGCTTTTTTCGCTTCCCAATAATCGGCCGGCACCACTACTACCATTCGGGGCAAAACGCGCATTAAAGCAATGTCTTCCAGAGCTTGATGTGACCCACCGTCCGGACCAGTACTTAGACCACCGTGCGAACCAATAATTTTCACTGGCACATTATTGTAACAAATAGTCGTTCGAATTTGTTCCCAATTTCTCCCGGGTGAAAAAACAGCATAAGAAGAGATGAAAGGAATCTGGCCAGTCGAGGCCAAGCCGGACGCGACACCCGCCAAATTTTGCTCCGCGACACCCACTTCAAAAAATCGCTCGTGAAATTTTTTGGCAAAAATATCCAAGCGGGTGGAATCGCGCAGATCAGCCGAGATGGCAACGATTTTTTTGTTTGTCTCCGCCATTTCCGCCAAGGCCTCACCAAAACCTTCTCGTAAAGATTTTTGTTCAATATTCAAATCGTAAAGTTTGGGGTTGAGATGCATTGTTTAATCTTATATCCATTACCATGCTTTAACAACCCCAAATAAGACTGAACCGTCTCTGGCTTACCCTCCATTTCCTTAAGCCGTCTAAACATTCGCCGTTTGGTCGCCGTTCGTAAAACTCGATGATGTGGAAAATTCACCCAGCCGAGAAAATCCACACCCGAAGCCAGAGTTTTTATGTAGACTTTGTCAGGATGAAGATTTAACTTGAGATTGGTTTGGAGAAAAGTGTTGATCTCTTTTAATAGATTTTCTAAGTATGGCTTGTCGGTCGACATCATAACAAAGTCATCGGCGTAGCGAAGATAGTATTTGACTTTTAATCGGTGTTTAACAAATTGATCAAACTCATTCATGTAGATATTGACCAAGAGTTGGGAGGTTAGATTACCCAAGGGTAAGCCCTTGCCTTGTTCAGTACTGTGAAAACTTTTAATTACTCGTTCTAACAACCAAATAATGTCTTGATCCGATTCGTGTTTCTTTAAAATGGCAATTAGAATTTGATGATCAATGGAAGCAAAGAATTTTCGGACATCACATTTTAGAATCCAACAATTTTTAGTATTATTTTGCGAGACTTTGCGGGCAAAAACAGCAAATCTTTTGATGGCTTTATGCGTTCCTTTACCTAGACGACAAGAGTATGAATCATAAATAAATTTCTGATTGAAGTGGTAATAGAGGATGCGATAGATGGCGTGGTGCAATAGTCGGTCACGGACACTGGCTTTGTGGATATTTCTGGGTTTGGGGTCGGAAATGTTGAAGGCTTGGTAATGGCCATGGGTGTAGGTTTGAGATTTTAGATCGAAATGTAAGGCAATAACATTACTCATCAAATTTAACTCAAATTCTTGAACATCTTTTTTGGATTTTTTGTTTCTGATAAATTCTTTCCAAGCTCCTAGTAAATTATCAAGGGAAATGATATTCTCATAATTGTGAACAAAATGAATTTTCCCCATTCGACTAATAATACCCCCCCCCCTACCAAAATTACTACCACTTTTACAATATTTAAAATCAGCTTACCTTTTGTGGCATGAAGATCATCAAACCTTACCTAAAGTTGATAAATTTTCTCTGGGTTTAAAAATTGATACTTTATTTGTTGAGACCATCGAAGCTGTTGCCAGCGCCTCGTTTTTATCGCCGACAGATAAAGCGCCATATGTTCGGTTGGCCATTAGAAAAATGGATACGCTCAAGGTTCTTTTGCTGGTTTTGTGGGAAACTAAGTCTTTAGATACTAAAAAATATATTGCTCTATCTTTAAAATTGGAGGAGATTGGGAAAATGCTTGGTGGTTGGAATGGACAATTAGTAAGAGCCTCGCAACAAGTTCAGACAAAACAAAACTCTCCGGTCAAAGCCGAAGAGAAATGAAGAGATTAGCGAGCGAAACCGACCGATTGTTGGCATTCCAGTCATTGTCGAGCCAGTTCTGGTTCCAGTTCCACTGACTATCATCGTTGCGATAGAGGTAGAGCACATACCGGTTGCCGTTCGGGTTCCGCAGAAATGTATCAAATGCCGTCTTTATCACCATCCCTCAATCTGCCAGTTGGCAAAATTTAGAATTGAATATTATCTGACATCTACAATGCCTTAGCATCTGACACCAAGTATCTTCATTTTTTGTTTGAGTGAAGTGTCTGCATACATCACTCTATACCGAAACCGTAGTCGCGGATATTCTCGATGTATGGATACTGGATTCGGTGGCAAAAAGCCGTAGCCTTTTACTAATATTCACCTACTACCAATCCAAGTGTACTTTATTTTTATTTTTTATCCAAAATTTTAGCCCTGCTTCGATAAATCGAAGCAGGGCTAAGGACTAAGGTCAAAGGTCTTGAGAACCAAAACCAAAGTCCTGAGAACTAATCACTTGCGAGCGAAACCGACCGATAGTTGGCATCCCAGCCATGGCCGAGCCAGCGCCGGTCCCAGTACCACCGACTACCATCGCTGCGACAGAGGTAGAGCACATACCGGTTGCCGAGCGGGCTCCGCAGAACCAGCCCAAAGAAATCCATGTAGGTGATCTGACCGTTCTGGTAGAGCCACTCCAGAATGGAGTTCCCCTTGTTGGCTTGATAGTCTTGCCACAAGGAGAGAAAGGTGCGTCCACCGAGGCGGAGGTGGCCTGAAGCCTTCATCCGCATCAGCTTTTCTTCGCCCGTGATGGTGGTCTCGCCTTCTTCCAGACAGGTTTCGAATAGAGCTTGACTGAAATCAATCTCCGAGAGATTGTCTTCGCGTCGGTCGCAGTCTTCGCCTCCTTCGAGGCCGTTGCCATCTTTTGGACCTTTCCAGATCGTCCAGCCTTCGCTGAGAAATCCGCTGGGGCTGAAGGTGACAGACGGTTGAAACCGAAGAATCTTCGGTTCACCGACGATTAGGCGACAACGATTCTTGAGCCACAGAGCAAACTGCTGCCCCGCTTCGACTGGATGCTGAATGACCCACTCCGCTACCTCGTCGGGAATCCCCTCGGGATCGGCGTTGGTGAGAAGCACTCCATGTACTTTGCGCAAACGCCTTTCGCTAACTTCTCCGGCCTTACTCATAGAGCTAACCTTCCTTTCCTGTTTTGCCTAGCTATATTCGCCTTCTTGTGAAATAGCTTTAGCGATGCTGTTGGGCTAAACATTATATCTTTGCCACAGCAGAAAAAATCCCAAAATGAGACCCTTTCTGCTGTGGCCAATCGCCCTCCTTCGCGCAAGGCTTCGGACGAGCACACAAGTTTTATATTAAAGAACTGTTGTATATTATATACCTATTTAGCCAAATTGTCAAGAGCCACCCTTCCCTCCTCTTTGCTCGGCACTTTGCCGTGCCACTCGTAGCGACCTTCAAAAGCGGTCACGCCTTTGCCGGGAATAGTGTGAGCAATAATGACCGCTGGCTTGTACCAAGCGGCTTTGGCTAGACCAATCGCGTCATCTAGATCAGAAAAATTGTGACCATCGACTTCGATTACCTGCCAGCCAAAAGCTTTCCATTTGTCGATCACTGGCTCCAGTGGCATGACTTCCTCGGTCAAGCCACCAATCTGGATCATATTGCGATCGACAATGGCGATCAGATTGTGCAGTTTTTCTTTGCCCGCCAACATCGCTGCTTCCCAAGTCGCCCCACACTCCATTTCGGCATCAGACAGTAAACAAAAAACATGGCGACTGGTGTGTAGATTATCCAAACGCAGACCCAAAGCCATGCCCACCGCCTGGGCTAAACCGGAACCGAGCGGACCAGAAGAGGTCTCGAGCCCCGGCAACCACTCCCGATGCGGATGTCCTTGCAGACGCGAACCGAAGCGACGTAAAGTGGAAAGTTCTTTTTCCGGCAAATAGCCAGCCAGCGACATGGCAGCATAAAGGACTGGACAAATGTGACCACTGGATAAAACAAAAATATCACGCTCATTCCAGTCTGGTCGTTTCGGATCATGTTTTAAGGTATGAAAATAAAGTAGAGCCAAAATATCCGCTGTGCCTAAAGGACTAGCGGTGTGACCCGAACGCGCTTCGACGAGCATATTAATCACCAGACGGCGAATCGCCCGCGCTTTTTCTTCTAACAATTTTATTTTACCATCATTTAACATCCACTTAATTATACCTCAAAAATACTAATGAGAATATGAAAAACTCACAAACAAAATTTGTCAAAAAAACTTTCTTAATTTCAAAACCCAGGTCCAAGCCCACCCATTTTGAAATTAAGAAAGTTTTTTTGACAAATTTATTCGACTATCCGTGCAATAAAATATCAACGCGCAAAACTGAGCTAAGCAATTTTCTGTAATTCTTTTAAGACTACTAACGGTTCTTTGTTTACCCAGATCGCAGAGCCTATCACTAAAGCATCGGCGCCGGCTTGAGTTAATTCTTTGGCGTTAGTTAAATTTACTCCCCCATCGACTACCACTTTCAAATTCGGCCAGTTAGTTTTTACCGCTTTTATTTTTTCTAACACTTCCGGACAAAAATCTTCACCCTGAAAACCAAGACGCTTAATACTCATCAATTGCACAGTTTTTATTTCTTTGACAAAGGGCGCGATTTTTTCCACCGGCGTTTCTAAATTTAGCGCCACGACGATTTCTTGATGGTTTTTCTGGTATTTAGCTAAAATATCAGCCAAATTTTCTGTTGATTCCAAATGCACCACCAAGCGATCAGCTACTGGTAGCCATTCTTCGATGACCGTCTCTGGTATTTCCACCATCAAATGCACCGAGATTTTAGTCTGATCGTCTAGTTCGTTTAACAAGGCCGGTTCTTGAAAAGTTTGATTGGTAGCAAAAACGCCATCGGCCACATCGATTTCCACCCACTCCACCTGTCCAGCCAATAATTTAATTTTCTTCTGCAAATCAGAAAAATTAGGGCTGACGATTGAAGGGATAATTTCTATACTCATTTTTTTGTGATTTTTAACAGGACAGGTTAGAAACTTAACTCACTACTTATCTCGCCATCCAATTTACGCAAACGACGGATATGTCGAGCTTCACCGGAAAATTCGGTCGACAACCAGACTCGCACCGCTTCCTTGGCATCGGCCTCGGTCAAATAACGCGCCCCGAGCGACAAAACATTGGCGTCGTTGTGTAAGCGAGACATTTTAATAATATCGAGATTGGACATGCAATAAACCGTGGCTCGGACTTTAGCGTGGCGATTGGCCATCATGGCTTCACCTTGACCAGAAGCGCCCAAAACTATACCCCGATGATTGGCTGGATCGCTTTGGACCTGCTTGGCGACAATATCGACAAAATCGGGATAATCATCCTCCGGGTCCAAATTAAAAGCCCCCTCGTCGTTGACTTCATAGCCAAGTTCACGTAAATAAATTTTCAGTTTATTTTTTAATTCAAACCCGGCATGATCTGTGCCTAAAAAAATTCTCATCCCGTTTAAAATTTATGATGCTAATTTAATCACATGTTCGACCAACGAGTGGGTGTATCCCATTTCGTTGTCGTACCACGCCATGACTTTGACTAAATTGCCACCGACGACTTTGGTGTAGCTCAAATCGGCAATCGAAGCATGCGAGTCGCCCAAAATATCGGACGAGACGAGAGCTTCTTTGGTAACCGTAAAAGTTTTTTGCCAACGCGGATCCTGCGCCGCTTTGGCCAGCGCTTCATTAACCTCCTCCACCGTTGTATCCCGTTTGGCAATAAAAGTGACATCAATCATCGAGCCGGTAATGACCGGTACGCGCACGGCGATGCCATCAAATTTACCCTGCATCGCTGGAATCACTTGACCAACGGCGATGGCCGCTCCCGTAGTCGAAGGAATCAAGTTGACTGCTCCCGCTCGACCCCGCCGCCAATCTTTAGCGTCAGCGACATCCACCAGCTTTTGCGTTGCAGTATAGCCATGAGTGGTATTGAGGAGCGCTTTTTCGATCCCAATGGCTTCGTCTAAAATTTTAATCACCGGCGCAGCACAGTTGGTCGTGCAAGAACCATTGGAAGTTAGAATCTGGTTTGATAAAGTCTCGTCATTGATCCCCAGTAAAAAAGTGCCACTGGGTGTGTCGGCAATCGGTGCATCTTTGACCGGTGCGGAGATGACAGCCTTGCGGGCGCCGGCATCAATATGTGCTTTGGCTTTAGCAAAAGTTTCAAAAACACCAGTCGACTCCACCACCACATCCACTGACAATTCTTTCCATGGCAAATTGGCTGGATCTTTTTCCTGACAAAAACGAATGGCTTTGCCATCGATCACCATCTGGCCATTTTCCGCCTTGACCTCATGCGACCATTTACCATAAGCGCTGTCGTATTTTAGAAGATAGGCTAAATTGTCCAAATCACCCAAATCATTGACCGCGACGATTTCAATCTGCGGATTGTCTGTCGCCACTTTTAAAAACGCCCGGCCGATTCGTCCCAAACCATTAATTGCTACTTTGACCATAAAAATTATTTCTAAATTAAAATTTTAACTATCTTGATTTTAACAAGAAACACCCCCAATGCCAAACTGGCATTGGGGGTGTTTCAAAACGCCTACTTTTTTGCTCTTTCTATAAACAATTTTTTAAGAGTTTCCGGATTGGTCGCCCCCTGACCTTTTTTCATCCCTTGGCCAATCAAGAATTGGAGCGAGGCTTCTTTGCCATTTTGATATTCGGCAAAAACGGTACCAAATTCAGCGATGACTTCATCCACCACCTTGGCCACGGCTCCTTCATCATGAATTTGAAACAGGCCTTTGATTTCAGCAATCGTTTTTGGTGCGCCACCCTCGGTTACCATCACCAACAAAATATCTTTGGCGCCACGCGAAGATACTTCTTGTGCACTGACCATTTTAATCAAATCGGCAAAATCAGTTGCCGGTGGCAATAGCTTCAGCTCGCCAGTCTTACGTTTACCAGCCACATCAGAAGTTAGGTAATTGGAAGCGAGTTGAACCAAAACCTTGTCATCACTCAAATTTTTAGCGACTTCCTCGATAAAGGCGCCGAGTTCATCGTCGGCCACGTACATTTCGACATCTTCGCTTTTGAGACCAAAAACACTGATCAAGCGTTCGCGCCTCTGCCAAGGCAGTTCCGGCAAAGTTTTTTCCAATTCAGCCTTGGTCAATTCCGGTAATTGACCAATGAATAATTTTGGCAAATCCGGATCGGGAAAATAACGATAATCGTGTGATGACTCTTTCTTGCGTTGACTAAATGTCACTTGCTTGTTTTCATCCCAACCACATGTTTCTTGGACAATCTCCTCACCCTTTTCCAAAGCCTCGATCTGACGCTTCATCTCAAATTCAATCGCCTTCTCCACCGAGCGAAAAGAATTGAGATTTTTGACTTCGACTTTGGTTCCTAATTTAGCTGGATCCTTCGAGACCGAGATATTGGCCTCGACTCGCATTTGACCCTGTTCCATATTGGCTTCGGACGCGCCTAAATAGCGCAACAACAATTGCAATTCTTTGGCAAAATTACCAGCCGTCTTGGCATCATGAATCACCGGCTCGGTCACTAGCTCCATTAATGGCAAAGAAGAACGATTGAAATCGACTAGACTTTCTTTTCGCCCAGCTTCATGAAAAGACTTGGCAGTGTCTTCTTCCAAATGAACGCGAGTAATTTTTACTCCACTTAAATTACCACCAGTCACCAACGGATATTGATACTGACTAATCTGATAACCTTTGGGAATATCGGGATAAAAATAATTTTTGCGATCAAATTCGGTAAAATCGGCCAAATCGCCACCGACCGCCACCCCGACCCGCAAAACTTGACGAACCGCCTCTTTGTTGATAACCGGTAGCGCCCCCGGTTGAGCGGTACACACCGGACAGATGTTCACATTTGGTCTTTTTTCTGTTGAGTCGTTTAAACACCGACAAAACATTTTAGTCTTGGTTTTAAGCTCGACGTGAATTTCCAAACCAACAGTCAATTGATAGCCATTTGTATTCATAAATAATTTACATCATTTAAAATAAATCTATTTTGAATTACTAAACTCGTTGAGGCAGAAACTTTTTTGGGGGTTTTGAGCGCGACGGCGCGAAAACTTCAGGATTTTTCAAGCTTCGAAAAATCCGTACCCTAAAAAGTTTGCTGGCGATAAAGAGTTTGGTAATTCAAAGAAACTTAGTGTAGAGCTATTCTAACATTAAAATCGCAAAGGAAAAGGCCGGCACGTGGTAAAAAACGTTCCGGCCTTCAATTTGAGGTTGCTAAGGGCGTTACCCAGCCCGAAGCCAAAAAGATGATCTCCCAAGCATCCACAGTGCAACCCAACCGAAAGTCCGGAAACAATTCAACGACATACCAAGACTCTTCCGGATGAATTTGGCTATGGACCAATTCCAACTCGTGGATACCAGCCGGCAGATCGTACCAAAATGGCACCGAACAAGCGCCACCCCAGCAACACATTTCGATTGATCGATGGACTTTGACGAGACGGCTAGCAAATGGAGGCCAGACCACCGGCCAACGGCTACCAATCAAACACAGTTCCCGCAAGTCTTTTGACATCACGACCACCTCCTTTCTACTCTAAGCTAAAAACAAAAATGATGCTTAGTAAAGATTGAATAAAACTAAATTTGTGGTGAAGTTTTTTGAACGGTTTCGGTCTCTTCATCGATTTCGGTAATTTGTTTTTTCATAAAATCCACCATTGACTCCTTGATTACTTGGCCATCCGCCACTACATCAATAAACTTTGTCACTTCGGCCGGTGGTGTGCTGTAAATCAGACGATGATAAAGAAGGGAGTAAACGATAAGAGGCGCTTGCTCTTTGAGTTTATTTAAAAAATCGGCCATGACTTGATATTTTTTAACGGTCTGACCCGACATAACATGACGGCGATAAGTATTGATTAATTCCTCCGCCTCGTCACTGGGGATCTCCACTGCTTTGCCAGCTACGACCGCACTTTCAATCTGCGCCAAACTATCTTTGGTATTTTGTTGATCTTTAGCCATCAACTTTTCTATTGTATCCTTGTCGGGATCTTCCCAAGATTTTTGTTCCAAGTTTTCCATCTTTCAACCAATATACCTCACCTCTTCTGCCAAGACAATGCCAAATTTTTTTTTGACTTTTACTTTTAGTTTAGCGACAAGTTTTTTTAGATCAGAAAATTTACCCCGACCAAGGTTGAGAATAAAATTGGCATGGAAATCCGACACCGCCATATCACCCACTCGCTCACCTTTGGCCCCGACTGATTCAAGTAAAAAAGCGACCGGCAATTTGCCTTCGATAATTTTGGCTTGATCAATTTGGGCTAAAACTTTTTTTGTTAATTTTTGGACAGGGATATTTTTAAAAAAACTGCCCGGGCATTTCAAGTCGACCGGATATTTACCGGCTCTAATTTTAATAATTTTTCTGGCCTCGGCTAATAAAATTTTCTGGTCACCTTTTGGCAAAATAAAACCAGCTCGAAGCACCACCCACGGTCGATGTTTAAAAATGCTATCGCGATAACCAAAATGACAAGCGGTTCGATCGACTCGGCGGATTTTTTGACCGTCAAAGATTTCCACCCAAGCCAAATGATCGCTGATCGCTACGCCATAAGCGCCAGCATTCCCCACCAGCGCTCCACTGACACAACCGGGAATACCAGCTAATTTTTCCAAGCCAGCCAAATGGCGACGAATCGATTGCCTGACTAAATAGGCCAAGGGAGCGCTAGCTTCACAAATGAATTCGCGACCAACTAGCTGGCAAGTTTTAGCTCGTGGTTTTTGACGATGAAATTTGACGACCAAGCCGGACCAACCTCGATCAGCTACCGCGACATTACTGCCCCCACCTAGGACTAATGCTGGAATTTTTAGATGTTTAGCGGTTTTGACAGCTTCAATTAATTCTTTAACATTGTTCGTTTCCAAAAAATAGCGAGCTGGACCACCCAATTGAAAATAGGTTTTTTCCGCTAAACAAACCCTCTTTTTTATTTGGGGTAAAATTTTATCAAGAGTCATCTGGCTCATCTTAGTATTGATAGACAAATACAAATTGGGTCAGGATAATAAAAGCCAGAAATAAAAAAGCTAAAATTAGAATCAGGGTATTACTCATACAGTTAAGCATAACCGAGAAAATATTTTCAAGCAAAATACCCCTGACCTCTTTCAAGAGGGCAGGGGTATTTTTTCAGTTAAACCCAGTCGTTTTTATCTTTTATTATTACTCGGCCGAGATTACTCGGAAGTAATATTGAGTATTGGCTGACAAACCGGTGACAGTGACAGCATGTTCGACGACTTTGGTGTCAACATCGCTAGTACCGGTCGAATTGGCATAACCATAATTCGGAGCGGTCGCGCCAGCGATACTGGCATGAGAAGTCGTGTCAAAGATGACCCGACTATTCGAGATCCGATTGGTGGTCCAACGAACGATCGCGCTGTTGGTGGTGATGTCGGTCACGCGAACATTGGAAATCGCCAAAGCGGTAGTGACATCGTTAACAGTGACATCCACCGTCTTGGTATCATTGACGCCAGAAGCATCGCCAGCCAATAAAGTGATAGTCTTACTACCAGCAGTAGCAAAAGTCACGGATTGGTTCTGACCAGTAATACTGGCCGTGCCATCGCTAAATGACCAAACATAGTTGACCGCACCGGTAGCATCAGTGCTATTGGCACCCAAGTTAACAGTTTGACCAACATTGTAGACAGCACCAGCCGTTGGTGAAGTAATAGTGGCCGTCATCGCCGCATAAGCGACAGAGGAACCAATCACTACAACCAAAGCTGAAACAGCGACAAATTTGAGTAAATTCTTCATATTTTTAGCTCTATATTGTTAATAAAAACGACTTTGGTTTATCTTTAAACCTTCGGCTATTACTACCACACTTGTTATAAAAAAGCAAGATATTGTCAAGGTCTAAAAAATGTAGTCTAAAAAATAACAAAAAAGCCGGGTTAGTGTATAAAAACACCAACCCGGACAAAAGAAACGAAGACCGCGACCTATCGCACCGAGTAGGCGCTGTAGGCCGTAACGGAGTGACCGTTACTGTTGGCCAGATAGGCAGTGAAGAAACCGCTTCCCTTCAAGTTCAGAGTGAAGTTGAAAACGTAGGTCGCCCCCAACTGCACGTTTTCCTCCTGTCGAGTCACGAGCTCGGCATTTCGGATCATCAGACGATAGGGTCCGGCGCTCGGGTCACCATCGGGCACAACTCGAACCTGCGCCTGACTGGCGACAGAAAAAACGCTACCAGGGGCCGGAGACGTAATGGTCACCGACATCGCCGGTGGCACAATCTCACCCTCCTGCGCCTCACCTTCTTGACCTTCGCCTTCACCCTCATCAACATATTCCGTATTGCGAAGGTAAAAAGTCATTGCGTCGCGACTTCCATCCGTCCAAGTGATCGTTACTTGAACCTGCTGACCAGGACGAAGTTCGATTACTTGCGACAGACTGGTTACCTCCTCACCCTCACTTTCATCATCATCACGGAAAATGATGTCCCAGACACCAGTGCCAAGAAAGAAGGCAGCTCCGATCGCCCACAAATCCCTCTCCTCCCAAGTCTTACTAGTCAACACATCTGTGACATCGTAAATTTCAACTTGGATAATTTGTTGGAGATTGTGGAGTTGTTCCAACTTTAAGCCAGTAATGTCTAGGCGGACATCACCGACCACATCGACCACTTGACCAAAGTCCTTGATTTCGATCGTAAGGCCGAGGTCGTCGGTCACTGTCACTTTCAGCGTCTCCTTGGGGCAACCAGACAGCGAGCAGCCTCCAACCAGTAAGGCCATCAATACCAACACAACTAACTTCTTCATAGCAGAACCCTCCTACCCATTGGGTATGTTCATTTTCAAGCCACAACCCTCGATCTCCACTTAGAAACCAAGAGCAACTTTCCACCCACACTCCTAACACAAACTATTTAGTTTGTAAAGACCAAAGCTTGTTCTCAATTTCCTATCGGACAAAACCGAAAGAGAATTGAGAGTATTTCTACTTCTCCCCTTCTTCCTTGCCTAACACAATCACTTCGCCATCAGAAGCTTGGCTACCAACCGGAAGATTTTCATATTCTTTTTCCGCTTCGATGGTCAAAGGTAAAGGAGTAACAACAGTCTCTTCAGAAATTGCCGTTTCAGTCTTGGAATTGTTACCAAAAATGTCAGCTGTATCATCTTCATCTCCGTCATCATCCTCTTCACTCAAATACCAGATGATCAACAAAAGAATGATTATCAACAAGAGGAGCAGAAGATTCCAGAACCAACAGGGAATATCGCGCAAGAAATCCAAGAAACCGACAAAGGCCAGTTGCAAGAAATTCTTGCCCTTGGCTACTTCGACGGAACTAGTGCCGATTTCCCAGCTGGTAGTCGCAATCGGTTCAGAAATTTCCGACTGTTTGATCAAGGTTTCGATTCGGCCATAATAATTGCGCAGGTCTAGATCATTGGCGGTATCGCGTCCGCAATAGACGTTATTAATCGCCAATTTGGTCGTGATAAAAACATATCCAGTCGAGTCACTGATCCCCCAGGGACCCAAAACATCACGATTGTATTTCATTTGGAAGCGTTCGACCGCTTCGAAAGTGGCCCGATCATAAAAACCGGTCACTTTGATTCCATTTTCTTTTTCAAAGACTATGAGAAAAGCTTGGAGCTTTCGCACTTCATACGAATTGTTATGAGCGCCAAACTTGATGTATTCCAAGAGATAGGGGGTGCAAACCCATTTAGTGATGATAGGAGGTGGAATAATAGTTCCGCCACCGCCACCACAATTGCTGACACAACCACCACCGCCACCAGTCGGAGGAGTAACAGGAGGGTTCGTACTTGGAGTGGTGGTGAAAGAATACTCGTCACTGACCACTTCAGTAGTTGTTCCACCGCCTCCAGTGGTAGTGGTGAAAGTGTATTCATCACCGACTACTTCAGTGGTAGTACCGCCGCCGCCAGTCGTGGTGGTGAAAGAATACTCACTGGAGACCACTTCGGTAGTTGTTCCACCGTCACCAGTCGTGGTGGTGAAAGTGTATTCACCAGAGACCACTTCGGTAGGAGTAGAACCACCATCGGTAGTTTCGGTCGTGAAAGAATATTCTGCGGAAACAATAGGATTAGAAACTGGAGTCGCAGAAGAAGTAGTAAAATCACCTTCTGCGCCAGTCGTTTCTCCGCCAGTGCTATTGCCGGTAAACTCATCGGAAATAGCAATATTTGTTTCTTCGCTCACACCACCTTCGGTAGCCGTAGTAGTAAAAGAACTCTCATCTCCAGACTGGGAAGCATCGACTTCTCCCGCAGGAGGAGTCGTCGGTTGTTCCTCTTGATTAGAGGAAGTGCCGATTTCTTCACTAATAGCAATAGATGGATTGGGATCGGCCTCATCAGCCGCCATCACAAAAACTGGCGCCACCAACACTAAAAACACACCCACCATAAGGAGGGCTTTAATGATAGTCATCATTCTTTTAGCATTGGTACCAGTCATAATCTTGGAAAAAGAAAATAGATTCGACCTAATAATCGCACACAAACCCCGTAGCAAAATTAGCCACGAAAGACCTGATCAAAAGCGATTTGTACCTCGCCTAGAATGTGAAGAGCAATTGACTGTTGACATTACTACCACAACTAAAAAAATTTGGCAATAGTAAAAGACTCTAAAATGTCCTTTTTGACACTAACTAAAGGACAGGCTTTTTACCTGTCCTTTAGTTAGTGTCTTTTATTTAGTTTTTGGCCTTTAGGCTAGGCTTTTTCACTTGCCGTGGCAATGTTTGTATTTAAGTGGTGTTCCGTCCGGTTTTTTTGCTCCACACGGACAAGGATCGTTACGCCCCACCTTGTCGCCACCAGTTTTATTGACTTGGTTATTTTTTGAATTGGCCAAGATATTTTCCGCTCCTTCTTTTACAGCCTCCAAACTTACGGTTTCCTCTTTAGCTGTTTCGGCTCCAATTTTAGAAGCCATTTCTATTGTCGTAGCAAAAATTGCCAGCTCCATATCTTTAAACAACCGCAAACCTTCTTTTTTAAATTCTACCAACGGATCACGTTGACCATAGGCTCGGAGACGCACTGAATTGCGCATATACTCGATCGCCTCCAGATGTTCAACCCAAAACATGTCGATGACCTGTAAAACCGTCCGGCGAACATTTTCCCAATAAACTTCGGCACCAAGAGTCTTCTCTCTTTCGGCAATTTTTGCCGGCCAATCAATTTTTTCACTGTCATCATTAGTCTCGGGCGGTGCCTCGCCATAGCCTTTGGCGGAGGCGGGCTTTGTCTCGCCATAACCTTCGGTGGAGGCGGACCAAATCACAACCGACAAAGCTTTATCGATAAATTCTCGCGCTTCTTTTTCACCACCAAACAATAACTGCCGACGTCGTTCGTAAATTGTCTGGCGCTGATGGTTGGTGACATCATCGTATTCCAACAAGTATTTTCGCAAATCATAATTATGACCTTCAATCTTGGCTTGAGCACTTTCAATGGCTCGAGTTACAATCATATTTTGAATTGGTTCATCTTCTGGTATCCCTAAACGCCCCATCATGTTTTTGACCCGATCGGGAGCAAAGACGCGCATTAAAGTATCCTCTAAAGATAAATAAAATTGCGTCGCGCCGGGATCGCCTTGACGACCAGCCCGACCGCGAAGCTGATTGTCGATTCGTCTAGCCTCATGTCTTTCCGTCCCCAAGACAAACAAACCGCCGAGATTTTTTACCGCCTCGGCCTCCTCGACTTTAGGCGTCGAACCACCCAATTTGATATCCACTCCCCGACCAGCCATATTAGTCGCAATCACCACCCCACCCTTTTTACCGGCACCAGCAATGATTTCGCCTTCTGATTCATGATTTTTAGCATTTAAAATCTGATGAGGCACACCTTCGCGTTTTAAATAGGCCGACAAAAGTTCGTTTTTTTCGATCGAGACCGTGCCCACCAAAACCGGCTGACCTTGGTCGTGCAGTTCTTTGATTTTTCGTGCCGTCGCTAGCATCTTGCCATTTTCCGTTTGGAAAATTAGATCAGGATAGTCTTGTCTTTGGGTTTGACGGTTGGTGGGCACAGCCACCACATCTAGATTATAGGTCTTCAAAAATTCTTCTTTAGAAGTATTGGCCGTCCCGGTCATGCCAGCAATTTTGTTATATAAGCGGAAATAATTCTGCAAAGTTACCGTGGCAAAAGTTCTGGTCTCTTCTTTAATATCTACTCCTTCTTTAGCCTCGATTGCTTGGTGCAAACCTTCAGACCAGCGTCGGCCCGGTTGCAGACGACCGGTAAATTCATCCACGATAACAATTTCGCCATCTTTGATCACATAGTCGCGATCTTTTTCAAACAAAGCTTTGGCCCGAATGGCCGTTTCCAAATGATGAACGTATTTTACTCCTTTTTCGGTATAAATATCACCAATTCCCAAAACTTTCTCGGCTTTGGTAATACCATCGTCGGTCAAAGAAATAGCCTTCAGTTTTTCGTCGACAGTATAATCTTCTTCCGGTCGTAATTGACGCGCAATTTTAGCGAAAGTCTGGTAGAGGTCCTCGGATTCGCCAGAAGGGGCTGAAATAATCAATGGCGTTCTGGCTTCATCGATTAAAATCGAATCGACTTCATCGACAATCACAAAATTATAAACCGGCCGGCCATCGGCAAAACGCTGAACAACATCGGTGGTATTGTAAGCCAAATTATCACGTAAATAATCAAAACCGTATTCATTATTGGTGCCATAAACAATATCGCACTGATAGGCTTCGCGACGATGACAAGCACGTAAAAAATCGTAGACGACATGAAATGATCCTCTCTCGTCACGCTCACGATCGGCTTCTTCATTTTTTATACTGGGATCATAAACATAAGAACTCTGATTGTTTAATACCCCGACCGATAAGCCGAGCCAAGTATAAATCTGTCCCATCCAGACCGCATCACGTCGGGCCAAATAATCATTGACGGTGACCAAGTGCACACCATGGCCAGCCAGAGCGTTTAAATAGACCGGCAGAGTCGCCACCAGGGTCTTGCCTTCACCGGTGCGCATTTCAGCAATCTTGCCTTCGTGTAAGGCGATACCACCAATCAACTGAACATCAAAATGTCTTTGCCCAAGTAGACGCCATGAAGCTTCCCGCACCACCGCAAAAGCTTCTGGTAGGAGATCATCGATTTTGGCGCCAACAGCTAATCGTTCGCGAAATTCGGCCGTCTTGGCTTTTAACTGCTCATCATCGAGCGTCTTGATTTTAGCCTCCCAGTTATTTATCTCGGCAACCTTGGTTTGTATTTTTTTCAGGTAACTGTCGTTGGGATCGCCAAAAATAGCCTGTAAAATATTAATCATAGGCCAATCCTAGCAAAAAAGCGTCGGAAAAACAAAACCGGCACACCAATCGCACCATTGCGTCTAAGTTTTTTAGAAATTTAAATCTAGCTTGGTAATTAGAACTCCGAAACATATTTACAAAGTTAAACTGATTTTAGACGCAAAAAAAACGAAGGTGCGATCGGTGTGCAGGAAAACAAAACACCACACCTTGAAAGATGTGGTGCTTGCTTGCGTAACCAAGAAGAACTATCCCTTCTTTTTCTTAGCAACCTTTTTCTTGGCCTTCTTGGCCTTTTTCTTAGCAGCCATATTAATTTTGTTTTACTTTTTAAAAAGTTTTGCAACAACTTTCGACCTTTTTATGATCTCCTCGATGGCAGAAGATAATAAAAAAATATTTTGTTGTTACTACTGATATTAATTATCATTCAAAAACAAATTAATAACAAGATTTTTAGTGCAAAAAATGTGGATAACTTTTTATTTTTTATAAAATAAATTTTATTTAATAATTTATTTATTTTTTTATTAAGATTATTTTATAAAAAAGTTTTAATTAACAACCTTTTTTATGCTTTTTCAAAAAAATATTTAAAAAAAATTAAATTTCTTAAAAAACTAAGAAATAGATTAATTGGATTAAAAAATTCATTTAAAATTTTTATAACTAAATCACCACCCATTTCAAGGGGTGGTGATTGTTGCGCGACCATCGTGGCTAGCGGAGTCAAACTCCAAAACAAAATGTCTTATGTGAGTGCTGCCGCTAGCCGCGATGACCGGCAACACCTAGCCAAGTGAAGTATAACAAAAACTAAATTCTTGGTCTATAAATAAAAAGTAACCAGATTAAAGCCCCGCCAAAGGCGGGGCTTTAATTAGACATTTTGTTTATGGAGATCCCCGATATAAATAAAGGGAATAACACTCACTCTTCTATTATAGAATAATTAAGAAAATAATGCAAATCGGAGTAGTGGATAACTAATTTAGGTCTATTTGGCAGGCGGGAGACTGTCTAGAAATTTCTGGGCTTGATAACGTAGCGACGGGTTAGCTGATATCGCTCGCCCCATCACTTGTTTTGCCAGATCGACTCGATTGGCTTGGACAAAAACTTCTGCTAAGGCTTGATAGGCTTTGAAACTACGAGGGTTTTGCTTTATTTTGGCTTCATAATAATTGACGACTCGACTGATTGTCTCTTCCACTTTTTGACTATCGCCAAGACGAAAATAGAGTTCGGCCAGAGAAATATAATTGTCTTTATTGTCCGGGTCAGTTTTAATTTTAGCTTCCCAAAGCGGAATAATGCGACGCAAAACTTCATCAGCTTTAAACTTATCACCTAAAGTCTGCCAAGCTTCAGCTGATTTTAAATAATTACTTTCATCTTGGGGATTGGTCTTGATCGCTTGTTCTAAATTTTTAATTCTTAATTTCAATAGCGCTTGAACTTTATCCGGCCGGCCGATGCTATTGTAAGCATTGAGCAAGCGCGCTTCAAATAAAATTTGAGCATCACTTTTTGCTAAAATCTGATCAGCCAAATCCAACTGACCACTATAGATTGCCACTAGAGCATACATGAGACTAGCTTCACGATATTTTGGATCGAGTTCATAAACTTGTTTGGCCAAGGCTAAAGCTTTAGTCGAATTTTTTTGTTCAACGGCATTAGCGATTAATTGAAAATAGATGGCCTGTTTTTTAGGTGAATATGACAGAGCTTTGTCTAGATAAGCATTGGATTCATCGAAACGACCAATGTTAGACATAAAAGAACCGAGGAGTAAATAAAGTCTGGCATCCGGACCGGCATCTTTTGTTTCTTTGGCCATTTGAGCTAAAGCCAGCTCGCCAATTTTTTGTTTAGTCGCCACTGGCACATTTTGATCGCCAAACACATTGGTAGCGACTAAAAGGTATTGTTCCAAAGCTTCGCGCGAACCAAAAGTATTGAGAGCAAAAACTTTTTTGAATTCAGTATATTTAATTTCAGCATCAGTGGTCGACATAGCTCTGATCAAACCGCGAGAAGCCATGATCGGTTTGATATTAATAAAATATAATGAACCAGCCAATAAGACCAAGGCGATTCCTCCGATCGGCAGAGTGAGGCTATCAGCTAAGATTTTTTCGCTCCAAAAACCTTTTTTGTTTTCGGTGACAATCGTATGAACATAGCCCAAGAGTGAGAAAAATAGAATATAACTGATTAGATTATCAAATACAAAAACATTGTGAATGAAATAAGCAACTAACAAAGCCACGAGAATACCAACGCCGATTGTTTCTTTCTGATCGATAACCACTTTTTGTTTACTAAAGACTGGCTGGGCAACCTCCGTTTTTTTTCTTAAACCAAATCGATAGAGATAGTAAATAGCAGTACCAAACAAAAAAAGATAGGCCGATAGACCAATCAGTCCGGCGCTAATCAACCAATCCAAGAAAACATTATGTGAACGATCAAACCACGGCTCCTGCGACCACAAACTCGGCTGATAGTATTTACTAAAAACATAAAGATAATTCTCTGGTCCCCAGCCAAAAAGCGGGTGCTCTTTAACCGCTTGCAAACTCATACTCCAAATCGTAAAACGCGAAACCGTAGTCGCTTCAGTCAGAGAAATAGTGGCAAAACGATTAAGAGTGGCGTTATTGCGCACCAAAGAAGTATCTTTGAAAAAGATAAATGAGCCAACGAACAAGATGACACCAATCAACAAACCGAGAGCAATTTTTTTAATTTTACCTTCACCGCGCCAAGCTAAGACCAAACCAAAAATAAAAAGACCGCCGATCAGCCCCAAGATCGTACCGCGAGTTTGAGTGAAATAAAGTAATAAAGTAAACCAACCGGCCAGCGCCCAATAAACCGCTTTTAGCCAAACATTTCTAGCATAAGTGATAGCTAGATAAGTTGCCAAAAAAAGATGAATTAACATGTAAACTGCCATGTAGGCGGCATTACCAAGAGTGGCATCAATACGCACACTGCCCTGATGGATATCAGCCAGACCAGACAGTTGGCCCACCGCATACAGAGAGACGCAACTCGCGAACACTAGCGAGAGATTAAAAAAACGATGCCAATAAATTCGAGTAGTTAAAACTCCGGTTACAACCAAAAAATAAAGTAGAAGATGTATTTGGGTAATCAAACCATCCATTCGCTCATAATTAGACCAAAAGCTGTGATAAGGATAGAGGCTAAAAATTGTCGCCACAGTGGTAGCCAGAAATAAAGCAATAATCCCCCACAAGATCAAAGATTTTTTTGGCCGAGCTGATGGATCGCGTAAAGCCAAAATCAGCCAAAGAGCGGCCACTAATTCAACAATAATTCGAAAAGTAAAGTTTTTACCGGTAATAAAGGGAAAAAACATCGAGCTGGTCACTAATAACGGCGTAAAAAGCACCAGCGCCAACCCAGCCAAGATGCCATAACGCAAATAAGTGTTGGTTTTCATATTAGTAAACTATAGCAACCCCCAACCTTTCTTTCAAGAAAAATTTAGTGTCCAAAACAAAAGGGCGCTTTCCGAAAAAAGCGCCCTTTCCATGTAACCAAAAGATCACAGATCGTCGACTCGACGCAACTTGGCCATCGTTGCACACTCACCAGGCAAAACACGTTTGACACCATCGCCTCGCAAGGTCTCGAATCGTCGGACTTGCCGAACCAGTTCAGCCAACTCCGATGGCTCCAGACTAGCCTGATGATCCGAGCCGGGCAAATTGCGATCCAAGGTCAGATGGACCTCTACCGCGCAAGCTCCCAGCATCGTGGCAACCAGAGGAGGAAAGATGTCTCGCGAGTGGCTAGAGTAACCAATCGGCACCTGGGGATAGATTCGTTTGAGCGTTTCCATCACCATCAAGTTGCTATCTTCGTCACGTGGCGGATATTCCGACACGCAATGAAGCAGAACCAGATTGTCAGGGCCAAGAACTTCTACCGCTCGACCGACTTGTTCCAAAGTGCTACCACCGGTCGACATGAAGATCGGCTTGCCTTTGGCCTTGACTCGCAAAAGCAAGTCGCGGTTAGTCAAACAAGCCGAGGCCACTTTGAGCCAGGCTACATCTTCAAAACCGTTGATAAAATGCGCCGACAGACCATCCCAGGCCGAAGCTGACCATGAAACACCGAGTTTCAGGCACTGACGATTGATAAGATCGTAGTCTTTCTCGGTGAACTCCAAAGCATACTTCAGATCGCCATTGGTTGTTGGTCCCCCCGCGTCTAGCCGTTGCCAATTTTTCTCCGGCAAAACAAAACGCGGTTTTCCTTCAACCATCGTCCTCTCCCTAGCGTTGTCGATGATACTGCGATCGAAATCGCGCTCCTTATCGAGTTCAGCTGGAGAAAAAACGGTAGCGATATCGCGTTTCTGAAACTTAACCGCTTCGACGCCAATCGAAACAGCCTTTTCAACCATCTCGAGAGCCATTGGCAAACTCCCGTTATGATTGATTCCAATTTCGGCAATGAAGAAAACCGGATAACCTTGTCCGACCCGCCGACCATTGATTGTAACCATACAAACACCTCCTTTCTGTTCTAAGTTGTAGTCCAACCGCCATCAACAACGACAGTTTGACCAGTCATGTAACGAGAAGCATCACTACAAAGAAAGATTAGTGGCCCAACCAAATCGAGCGGGTGGCCAACTCGCTTAAGCAAAGTCCGAGCAACCAATCGCTGAACAAATTCTTCATCCTTGTTTTGTTCAGAGTTCTCCGATCGACTTTCATTGTTGGGGATAGCCCCAGGAGCCAGAGCGTTGACTCTGACTTCCGGACCAAGCCAGGCCGCCAAGTAACGCGTCTGCGCTATTAAAGCGGCTTTAGCCAGACTGTAACCAATCGGGTTAAAGTAATCCCGACCCTCATACAGATCAGGATTGGGCGCCACCAAGCCATACATCGAAGCAATGTTGACCACGGATCCAGACCCTTTATTTTTCATGGCAGATGCCACCAACTGGGTGGCCCGAAATGGCCACCAAGCACCCGATTCAAAAGACGCCATCACTTGGCCCTTGCTCGCCATCTCGACTCGGCCAGTTGGGTCATTGAAACCGGTCAATGGACCAAACTGAAATGAGTTGTTGACCAGAATGTCAACCGAACCGGCCGCCAAGATTTGTTCAAAAACCCGAGAAGTGGTCTGTTCGTTTGATTGATCAACCTGTATTGTTTGGAAATTAAGCGGTCGAGGCCTCTTTTCGTCAGACAAAACCTTGAACAATTCAATCAAGCCATCTAGGTTTTTGTCCAGCAAATAGACCATTTCTACTCCAGCTTCCAACAACGCCGTAGCAAAATAACGGCCAAAAAAACCCGCCGCTCCAGTCAAGACTGCCACTTTTCCACATAGGGAAAAATTCGCCAAAACATCCATTGTTCTTTCCTCCTTTTGTTTATTGACAAGATTGCATTTTCCACTTCTATTGCTACCACAAGATGAGAAGTTTATCAATAATGTCAAAAACCGTTAACAACCAATCTGATAGATTTCAAAACGTTGGTCTTTGTAGACTAATTTAGCGTTGGCGATGTTGCTCACCGGCAACTTTAGTTGATCTTCTCGATGATCAACTAAAATATAATTTACATGATACTTGGCTAATTTCTCATCAATATTCGGTTTAATATCATTCAGGTATTTTTGATAAAGATCAAAAAAATATTTTTCTCCTCGCCAAGTCAAACTATCCATCATTTGGCCACAAGAATAATTAAGTCTTTCCAGTTTTAAAAAACGACACAATTTTACTTGACGGTTATGACTTTGATATTGATGAATAGCATTACCCACTCCAGCATAGGATCGAAAATCTTTTTTAATATCGGCCAAAGTTAAATTTCTAAAATAATTAGCCACGAGATATCTCTCCTCCAGCTCAGCTGAAGGCATCAGATGCAATCCACCACCAGAAGAAAAAAGAACGTGGCGATGAGCATAGATGGGAACGTAATGACTGGTTTTTTTATTGATCCAGACAACGCTATTTGACTTGGTATTTTCTTTCAACCAAACCAAGGGTCCAGCAATGTTCTGAAGTTCTTTTATTTCAGCTCTATTTTGATCAGTAACGCGATTAATCAAAGACGGTAGAAAATTTTTTATGGGCGAAATAAGCATAATAATTATCACCCCCAGTAAAGAAAAAATAAAAATCTTTTTGACTTTCGGCAATTTAAAAAGATCGGTATAGTTATTTTTTAAAAAGATGCCCAGATAAACCAAAATAATAACCAACCAGATGGTAATAAATCTTCCGATATGATTGGCAATCTCCATTTCTTGACCGGTGATAAGATTACTTAAATCAGCCCCGGTCAAGGCGAGCCCGGAAACAATAAAAAATGGCACAATGGTTTTGGCCGAATTTTTATCGTCTGACCGGCACCAATAAAGAGTCAAAAACAGTAAAAGTTCACTAACAACAACAAGCAAACAATCAAGAATAGCGAGCGAAGTTGGTAAATGTGTTTTGACTAAACCTAATCTAGACATTGTTTCTAAGAAATAAGGACTGGTTATTTGCCAATAGGTGTAGATAATAACCGGCCAGACAAAAATAAAGGTTAAAAAATTGATCAGAACCAACGATCTGAAATCAGACCATTTTTTTTCAAGAACCAGCCATATCAATAAGAAAAAGATCGACAAAACACTGATTTGCCATAAGTAGGAATAAAGATAAAAAGAAAAGGCATAAACTAAAACGAACGGAACAATAAGTTTTTTTTGTTTAGGATTTTTAAAATAACGAAGAAGAACCATTAAAAAAAGAATAAAAAAAGGAAAGATCACCTGCATAATCACTGGCCGGCTCATCAGTTCATGGACGCTTAAATATCCAACCAACGATCCGCCGATTGATATTAGACGAGACAAACCAAGTTCTTCAAACAAAAAAAGAAGAGCGAAAAAAAGAAACAACGGCCAAATCAAATAATTGATAAAAACCGTCCAGCTTAAAGACAGACCTAATAATAATGGCCAGCTAGCGAGCCAATCAGCCACAAAAAAGGCGGGGGCATATTCTCCTCGATGCTCCAAAAAATAAGGATTGCCAAGAAAAAAATTTCCCTGACCAACATCACTCATTCTGGCATAATAATATAAGCCGTCGTTAGTATATTCCGGCAAAATACCTTGCCAGGAAGATCCGGCCAAATAGACAGAATAAAGGTGGGGCAAAATGGAAAAAAACAAAACAAAAATTACGGCAAGGAAAAGATATTTATTTTTCTTTATCAAATCCACAATATTTTTAAAAAACACAATTAATATTATTTATTAAAAATAATAATATTATAGAGAAAATAATTGGCAATAGACATCAGTGCCTTAACAATTATTTGCGAATAAACATACCAAATCCCCAACCAATCGACAAAAACAAACATCCCCAGGCCATTAACAAAAAAACTTATGATCGTTAAGATTGTATACAAAACAAATTGATGATGAGAAGCTTTTTCACCACCCGGAAAAACCCAATCACGATAAATAACGAAACTAACCAAGAAAGCGATAGTAAAAGAAAGTTGAGCGGAAAATAGGTACCAGGCTTTAAAAGTATGAGTAAAAAGGTACAACAAAACAACCTGTAAAATAGTAATGAAAATTCCACCGATTAAAAACTTCAAGACCTTGTCGTATTTTTTAATATAACTTTGGCTGATTAGCCAAAAATTTTGATTCATCTTGTGATCAAATATAGCACAAAACTAACCCAAAAGACTAGAAAAGGAGTCAAAATATGCTAATCTATAATAATATGAACAGGCTAAAAGTGACAATCCGTTCTTGGCTTAAAATTAGCGAGGGATATCTCAAGACCGATATGGTTTACTTGGCTAGAGGCGGTTTCTGGTCTGGGTTAACTTTCATTTTTTCAGCCGGATTAGGCTTTGTCTTAACTCTGGTTTTTGCTAATTTTTTAGATAAAGAAAGCTATGGTATTTATAAATATATTTTTTCTATTTACGGCCTATTGGGTGCTTTTGCCTTTTCTGATTTAAATATTTTAATTATTCGGGCAGTGACCAAAGGCAATGATGGCGTCCTGAAAAAAGCTTTTGATTATAGTCTAAAATGGAATATTCCCTATTTGCTGGTTTCTTCCAGTGTAGCGACATATTATTATTTTAGTTCTAACCCGACTTTAGCGACAGCTTTTGCCTTAATCGCCCTAATCACTCCTTTAACTACTAGCTACAATGTTTATGGTTCTTTTTTAAACGGTAAGAAAGATTTTCGACTGATCAGTTTATCTAACACAATTAGTGGCATCGTTTCTTCAGTCGCTACCTTTTTTATCATCATTTATACTCAAAATCCATTATTGATTGTTATCGGTTATCTGGTGACAAGTTTTCTTACTTCCGCTTTTTATTATTTTTACACCATCAAAAAGTACCAGCCAAATGAAAAATTCGAGGAAGGTTCCCTAGCGATGGGGAAACATTTTAGCGTCATGAATGCTTTTACTATCATTGCTCAAAATATAGACAAGATCTTGATTTTTCATTTTTTGGGTGGAGCACCTCTCGCTATTTATTCTTTTGCCCAAGCACCAGTCAACCAAATCCTTGGTCTATTAAAACTAGCTGGTCCGATCTACGCTCCTAAAATATTGGCCAAAACAAAAGAAGAAAACAAGAAGGAATTACCAAAAAAATTCTGGCAAATATTCTCTTTAATGATTATCCCGACGATTGCTTATATCGTCCTTATCCCCTTTTTTTATAAAATATTTTTTCCTCAATATGCTGAAGCAATAATCTATTCCCAATTTTACGCCTTAGTCCTGCTAACCTTCGGCAAAAAATTTATCGCTATTCCGATGCCGATTTACTTTTCCAAAAAGATCCAATACCAAATGTCAATTATAAATCCGACCATAGATATTCTGCCAAAACTAATCCTGCTTTATTATTTCGGTTTAGCCGGAGCAATCGCTGCCATTTTGGTGTCTAATGTTTTAACGACGACGGTGTCTTTTTATTACTTCAAAAGAATGAGAGATTAAAAAATCGACCATCTCAATTTAACAAATCTCATGGAAATGATTAAAAACGCCGTCAACACCAGCCATGATTAACCTGTCACTAGAAATCGTTCCGATTTTACCAATGACCTGACAACCAGCTGATTTTCCACTTTCAACACCCAATTTTGTATCCTCAATGACTAGACAATCTTTTGGTTTCAGAGATAATAATTTTATCGCTTTTGAATAAGCCTCGGGATGAGGTTTCAATTTTTTAACGTCATCTTCCGCAATAATTACTTCAAAATACGATCGGAGGTTAAATTTATTTAAAAAAACTTCTAACGACTCTCTTCTGGTCGCCGTCACTAAGGCTAATCTAATCCCCCCGTTTTTTAAGATACTTGATAAAAACCAAGGCCCCGGGCATTAATTTTATTTTACTAGAGGCAAATTTTAGAAAATATTGACTCTTAAAACCCATAAACTCTTTTTCCGAAAATTTAATATCTGGATAATGCTCCCCTAACCATTGATAAATCTGGGAGGTGGCATGATGTTTGATTTTTTCCCAATCAATCTTTGTTATTTCAAAATGATAATGGATCAGAGCGGCTTTCTTCGCTTCCTCGTGCAAAAAATCAGAATCAACAACCACTCCATCCAAATCAAAAAGGATTGCTTTAAACTTGCAAATAAAGGACGGTAAGACAGATCGCATTTAATTTATTATCAACATCACGAGCCTAGACGATGATAGAGGTTGAACCATTCGCGAAAATTTAAATCTTGACGACCAAACTCTGGATCATAAATTAAAAATTTATTTTCCAGGCATTGATAAATATCATTTTTATACCAATAACTATCCAAACTCTGTTGATCAATAACACAAAAATGGTCAGCAAAAACTTGCCAAGAATCTTCTAAAGTTCCGAGAGAATTTCTGCCAATTTTTTTTAGAAATTCCGTTTCCAAATATATTTCCCCCGGTCTTTCTCTAACGTAATCCTCGATCGAAGCATTGACTGGCAGATCAATTTTCGATCTCTGGTCCAAAGGAATGTCGAAATACAATAAGAGATCGTCGATTCGGCCGGCCACGGTCATATCAGACAAAGAATAGGGTCGGTACTTAAGAGTAAAAATATTAGTGCTAATAATTCTATCTTGCTGTTTTGTTTTAACCACCAAGGGAAATTTGGCGATAATATTCAGCAAAAACTCAGGGATATTAACTCCATATAGCCTGACATCCGTCCGAGTTTTGATTGCATAATCAAAACCGAGACGTTTAGCTTCCTTCAGCCCAGCGACCGTCGAGGTAATCTGAAGATTGATATTGAACGGTCCGCGAGAATCAGGTTTGGGAATCACCACAACTCTAACCCCCAATTCTCGCAAGGTCTGCAGACATTCCGGGGAATCTACACCCTCATGAGTGGCCACAATAATAACTGAATTGGAAAAATTTTTCTGATAAATCTTGACGGTCTCAACAGTAAAAGAATCGGCCTCGACCGATTTGCCCTGGATGACAACAGCAAAGGACGGTAGCGATTCAATTAAATCGGATCGGCGATGATATTTTTTGGCCAGTTTTGGCCGAGGAGTGATAGTGATAAAACTATCTTGTCTAACTCTAATCGAATTAAAAAGACGAGCTGAACCAAAATATTTTTCAATCAAACGATTATAAAGTTTTTTTAAAAAAATTGGCATATCGGTTTTTTATTTGTCCAAAGGATAATGCGTGATAAATGATTCTAAATCAACTGGCGTGCCCATTTCCCAATTCTTAGTCACCATAACGACTTTTATTTTCCGCCCAAGGCCAATTAAAAAATTGTACACTGGAGCAATATAATATTCACCATTAAATGTTTGTCGTTTTTTTATTGCTTCTTCTGTCGCCAAAACAAAATCTGAGCCGTGGCGAAAATAATAATGCCCATTCGAGGCCAGATTAGAAATGGGTTTCTTTTCGGCGGTCTCGCAGACATACCCGTTTTTGTCTAATTTGGCATAACTGAGACGTTCTTCGTTTGATTCAAAACAAGACAAGACGCCATCGGGTTTTTCATCGTCTATCATTTCCTCAATCGGTGTTTGGGAGTAAGTATCACAACTATAGATAAAGAGAGGCTGATCGTTATCAATATAATTTTTAGCGGCCAAGGCGTGACCAGCTTGACCTTTGGGCCATTTATCAACTTCAATGGGAATAATAATAGTCTCTGAACCAAATAAGTCTTTGAGTTTTTTGTCGATCTGATACTTCTCAATATGTTCCAAACGAACAGTAAAAATCAAATTGTAATCGTCTAGTTTATCGAGAAAATTACACGATTTAACCGCCCATTCGATCATTAACTTGTCCAAAACTTTTATCAGAGGTTTAGGGGTATCAAAACCAGCATCAATAAAACGCTGACCTTGACCAGAAATAGGAAAAAGAATGTTAACTTTTTGATCTTTAAAAGACTTCATTTAATAATTTAATAGCAGTAACAAACATCGCTTTCTGTCGATCAGGATAGTCATAATGATGAGGGATAACCGACAAGAACAATAGAGCCTCTATAATCCTTATTTTTTTCAGATCATAACCCCGCTTGACTAAAAGACTATCTAATTTTTGACCAATACGCAAATGATATTCATCGCTGTAATTATTATATTTAAATTCATTGACCTTGTCTCCCAGACTGATTTTAAACAAATCAGAAACAATAAAATCATAATGCCCGACCAAACTAAAACGAAGTTTGGCTAAATCATACTTAATGTCACCAAATAAAGTTTTTGAACCAAAATTCCCTCGAGGATCAATCAATTTGAAGAGACGATTACCGGGATCAAATAAAATATTATTAAGACATAAATCGCCGTGGACAACTCCCATTTCTTTTCTGGTATAAAGTTTTTTGGCAATGTTTTTTATTTGTGGTAAAAAATAATCAACATTTCTATAAATTTTTCCGTTGATTAACACTTCAGGGCAAGCTAATAATTTTTTCCACTGAGGATCTTGTCTTAATTCTGACAATCTGGCAAATATTTTATCGCCGTACATTATCTGGTAATCCGCCATGGGCACGATTACTTTAAATTTTTTAAATAAGTCAACAATATCGAGCAAATGATCAATAATAATCTGCCAGATTTTTTCATCCAAATAGCCAAAAATAAAGATATCGTCTAACGATTGATAGCCATAGAACTCCAATGAGTATTGGGCTTTATTTTTATCAAATTGATAGTCAATCAAGCGTGGAGTGAAAATCTTTAACTTATCTGGCAACTGACAGTACCAAGCTATTTCTTTTTTTATCTTTTCTTGTCGAATGCCAGTTTTCGTAATAATTCCGTAGAGGCTGTCATATTTGATCGAATTAAAACCTCTTAAGCGCAAAAAATCTATTTTAGCTTGATAGTAGTTTTCAATGTTGCCACAATCGTACCATTTATTTTCTTGAACAAGAGAAAAAGCGTCGTGTTGAGAATAAAAAAAGAGCAGTTCGTGCATCTCCATTTTTTGCCCTTTTTTTTCTTCTTCAGTAATTACCCTTTTAAACAAATCTGATTGATGAAAATAATATAAACCACAGATCACTCGACCGGAACCATCATACGATTGAGGCTTGTTGACAAAAGACAACCTTTGTCCTTTTTTTTCCACAAAGCACCACTTACTACAATCATCATATTTTTTTGTAGTTACTAAAAAACTTCGCTTAAAATTCAATGGACCCTTATAAATAGTATCGCCCAAATAAACCAGAAGATGTTCATTGTTAACATATTTTGAGGCCAAATACATCGCATAACCCAAACCGCGTCCGGCACTTTGATCATAAACAGTTTTGATCCAACAGCGCTCGCCATATTTCTTGGAAATATAACTCTCGGTATTGTGATCTTGGCCGTTCAAGACCACGACAATATTTTTGATCTGTCTGGCCATTAAATCCTCTATAATATAACCAATCACCGGCTTGCCATTGATCGGGATCATCGCATCTGGCAGATTACTATTAAAAATTATCTTGTTGGTTGGCCGACCGGCAGCGGGAATGATGGCCGTAATATCAAGAGTTTTATCTTTTATCATCTTAGTCTTTTTTTCTGCTAGTTATTAAAATGAAATCTTCTCGCTGTAAAACCTTAATTATTATAATAATCAACCTTTTAAAAATATTTTTTAGCCAATTGGTCTGGCTGACCAATAATGGTTGCCGGCCTTCGTGACTTTTTACCTGAAATCTGTCTCTTAAAATTGGTTGGCCAACAAGATAACGAAGAAGTTTCTTAATCCCCTGTTCTTCTAAATTGGAGCCGTCCTTCCTTATTTCGATGATTTCAAATCCTTCGGCCTCAAGCAATGAGCGCAATGTTTTCTCAGAAAAATAAAACAGGTGTTCTATGGCCATATACCGCCAAGACAAACCATCTTTTCTAGCCAAATGACTTTCAACATTCGGCACTCCTATAACCAAGATACCACCAATGGCCAATTTTTTGTAAGCATCTTTGATAAAGGAGCGAGGATCTGGTAGGTGCTCTAAAACATGCATCGCCGTGATAATGTCAATCGGTCGCAGAGTTTTAAGTTCGGTTAGATTATCGGTTGAGATATTGAGACCACGTCGACGTCCCTTTTTGACTAGAATGTTATTTTTTTCCAAACCAATAGTTTGAAAGCCCACGCGTTCGGCTTCTTCCATCAAAATACCATAATTTGACCCCACATCAACTAACAGTTTGCCGGCAGGATTTTTTATCTGTTTTGCGATAATTTTAAGATAGAAATTCGCCGCTCTGACCATTCCCCTAACCAAATCTGGTTTAGAAGCATTTTCAGCATAAAAGACGTTATTCTGATAATAATTATTCAGATCATGAGGAATTTGTTCCGGCGCTAAAAAAATAACTTGGCAAGAATCGCAACGCAACATTTTATCGCTGTTTAAATAAGAAGAAAAAATATTGTTACTGCATAAATTGCACTTATCGCTAATCATGAGAATTTTACCCTAGACCATTAAAATTGAAAATGAAAATTTACGTTGTTAAGTTCTCCATTTTTTAACCACTTGAGTTAGGTATTTTATTAGATATTTTTTATATCTAAAAATTATCTGCCGTTTTTTCCTTAAATAATTTACCAACCTATTTTTGAAAGTATATGGTTTAACACCACCAAAGTCGCAAACATATTGACAATTATGCTCTTGGCATAATTTATCCCATTTTCTTTTAACATAGTTGAAATCCTCAAATTCATTAATCGTCTCCGCATTACGTTCTTCACGGACAATAAAATGGTCGAGCTTTATCTTTTCTGAAGCAATAATTTCTTTATTAGTTAGAAATTCAATCGCCATTGAAGCATCAGTGCTGTAACCAGCCCAATTTATTTTTTCATCCCATAAACCTATTTCTTCCAAAACACTTTTTTTCACGATAGCAAAGTCGGATAGGTATAAATCCTTCCAATTGCCATCGCCCTTTTTTGTCTTTCCAATCACTGGAATTCTCAGGCCATAACTGACATGGCCAATATGGGTCGAAACAACAATCATACCAACATTCGAATTATCGGGATCGGCTAGGAAATTTACCAATTCCTGATACCAGTCGGGGGCAAAAAACATATCATCATTGACCACAAATATCCATTCATAATTTGAGTTTTTAACTCCTTGATTCATATAATGAGCCAAACTATTTTTCCTCACTTGCCAAGCTTTTCTGGTGCCGGCCAATACTATCTTGACATCTTTCTCCTGCGACAACCATTTTACTTTTTCTGATTCGGGTAGATCAGAAGAAACAACTATGATTTCATAGTTACCTTGGGGCGTAGTCTTCCTTATTGATTCAATAAGATCTTTCAAATATTCGGATCGACCATAGGTGGGAATGATAATGCTAACTTTTGGATTTGACATATTAATTTTTCTATTTTTTGTTTTTAAATAAAAAATCCTTTTTAAGATAGAGGTAGGGAATACGGGTCAACTCCCTTAACTTCCAAGATAAGATTGACTAAATCGCGGACTGCCCCAGAACCACCCGGTCGACGACTGACAAAATCAGCCAAATCTCTGGTGGTTTTTTCTCCTGAAATAGGTACCGCTTTAAAATTAGCCAACTTTAAAAGAGGTAAATCAACCAAATCATCACCCATGACCAGGCATTCTTCCGGTTTTATTTTTAATTTATTCAGCCATTTGGAAGCGACGGTGACCTTATCTTTTGAATAATATCCGCAAAATAATTCAACCTTGGGCCATTGGCTTGAACCATTTTTTTTTGTTGAAGGTAAATCATTCCAAATCTTGACAGTTTCTTTAGCCAAAGAAGCTGATATGCCTTTTTCGCCAGTTATAATCGCTACTTTTATTCCTATTGCTCTCAATAAAGACACCCCCTGACCATCGTAATAACTTCGGGTTTTTACTTGCCGTCCATTTAGATAAGAAACACGATTATCGGTAAAAACACCATCGAAATCAAAAATCACCGCTTTAACGCCGGCAAGTATTTTTTTTGAACTGAGTTTAAGATATGAATAATTTTCAGTGCTTGGAAACGTCATTTTATTTAAAATACCAAATCACAATACGGCCTATTATAACTTTTAAATCCTCAAAAAACAAAGTATTGCCATGATAAAGAAAATATAGTATGGTTTGGCTGGAACTGTGGATCGGAACATTGACAAAGACGGACAAAGTCCAGGCCCAGAAGGAAATTCTTCCAAACAAACAACCCTGAAAGAAAGGTAGGTAATAATGGTCAATGGGAACTTAGATGGATTGGTGATGGCAATTATCAATCTGCCTCTGCGCGAAAACGCCAGGCCCAATACCCCCCCCCAAGGGCCGGGCTTATTGGCCGCTAATCTGCGTCAGCGTAATGCCGCAGTAAGTATCATCGATCTGAATGGCTATCGGATCTCCGATCAGCTAGCCAAAAAACGTGGATTGTCTTATGGCCGCCACTTAACTGCAAGAGAAGCTGGGGATCTGATTTCTCGTTACTTTAATCGCGACGGGGAGCCGGCGATCATTGCCCTATCAGGGATGATTACCACCCTCCGTTGGCAAGAGACCGTGGCTCAAATCTGTCGCCAACTAATTCCGGAAGCATTCATAATTTCCGGAGGCGGATTGGCGACAGAGATAGGAGAAACTCTCCTATCGTGGATTACCGATCTCAACGCTATTGTCTTGGGAGAAGGAGATGAGATCATCTTGACCATCGCCGAACAAGTGAGACGACATCGAGACCAAGGTCATCAAGCTTGGCATCAATTCTTGGCCGACAAAAAGGTCTATCGCGGAACCAGATTAAAATGTCTGGATGGTTTGCCATTTCCCGCCTGGGATCTATTGGAACGAGATGTTGATGGCTATCCGTTGTTGGAGGATTATATCCAGACTCCGGTCTGGGGTGGAAGTGCCAATAACAGTTCTGCCACATCCTTCACCATGGACCGAAGTCTGACGACCGTTTCTTCGCGAGGCTGTCCTCATGGTTGCGCTTTTTGTTGGCGAGGCACTCAGGGTCAACAAAAATATCGCAATCGAAGCGCTGATGATTTAATCAAAGAAGCTGTCTGGCTACGGGATTGCTATCAGCTAGATTTTCTGGGTTTTCCTGATGACAATTTCGCCATAGACAAGAAGCGTTTAGCCATTCTGGCCGAGCGCTTTCAATGTGAAGTCGGTCTGCTCTGGGGTACTCATACTCGTTTGGACGAAGCGGATGATCGATTGGCCCTGATGGTCAAAGCCGGTTGTATCTACATTGGTTTTGGCGCCGAAAGCGCCAGCGCTTCGGTCCTCACCAGGATGAACAAGGGTGGATTTATGTTAAGGGGAGGATCTGTCCAAATAAACGGTCATTCCTTTCCTCGCACGATGGTGGACGGGATTAAACATTGTCATGAAGTGGGAATCCATTCCAATTGCACCTGGATTATGGCTTATCCCGGTGAGACGCTGAATGACCTGAAGACCAGTGTGGCTTTCATCCTCTGGCAGACTGAAGAGGCGACCGAGGGTCTTATTTCCGGCACGCCGGAGTATGAACGAGCAGTTGCCTCAATCAACCGGAAAATGTTCACCGCAACGGCCTATCCGGGAACAGCGATGTTCAGCGAACCAAAAGTGAGACAGATTCTGGCCTCACGCTTCAGTTTAAGTTTTGATCGGTCTAATCAACCGGTTCACGACCGAAACTTGAAACGTTATGTCGAGTCACTCGACGACGCGACTAAGGTCCTGACGGCCAAAGACGGCTCGCCAGTCAATTACGGCGAGATGTCGGATGACCAATTTTTGATTGCTCGCGATCTAATCAATCGGGGGCAGGTTGAGAAGATTCTATCTCTGTGAACACTTCACGAGCCCGTTGCGATTAATCGCAACGGGCTCTAATTTTTATAGGCGATAATTAGTGAGATCTCCTTAGGAAAATTTTGTACCGGTGGACAAAAAACTAAATTGGAAATTTCCAAATTATTAACCTTTTTATTTTTGTAAAGTATTTTTGTGATTTTAATTTGAATAAAAAGCGGTAGACAACTAATAAATTTCTTAATTAAACGCAAAATAAAATTTCCAGTCACTCTCGCCAAGTGATAATGCTCAATCCAGTCAAAACCATTTTTTTTAAAAGCCTTTTCCCAATCAGACAACCGGTATTCTTGTTCACCATTTTGTCGACGGGTATGTTTAATGTCAGGATTAAGCCCCATCAAAATCTTACTTTCACGGCTATATTCTTGATCAAGTAATTTATCTAGATCATCTATCGTCAACTTATTATCTCGTGTCTTGTCAAAACATAAAACGAAGCCTCCCCTTTTTAAGACTCGTGATGTTCCCCTCAGAGTTTTTCCCAAATCTGGCGAATGATGCAGAGAGTAAAAATCAAAAACAAAATCAATCGAATTATCACTCAATTGTAAGTTATCAAAATCGCCAATACAACCAATAACCTTATCCGATTTATCTTTAAGCACATAGTTAGTAATTTTCGGTCCCAATTCTTTGACGATATTTTCTACCGCCTCAACTGCATAGACTTTCTGGACTTCCGGTCGATCGGCAAGAATCGCGCTCATAAAACCAGCCCCAGCTCCCAATTCCAGACCAATGCCAGATAATTTATTCTTTAATACCTTTTTATTAACCCAATCAAACAGACCCTTGATCTCAATCAAGGTTAGCTTTGGCGCCACACCATCAAAAGTTAGTCGGCTAATAATCTCCCACGGCTCTTGATCTTTTATCGCCAAAGACAAATTTGTCCGATAGTGATTATCGGCTTCTTTTTTAAGTTCTTGATTAATGGGCCAATTTTGTATTTCCATTTGGTTTGCACAGACTGATAACATCCAGTATTATAGCTCCATATGAAAATTTTAGGAATTATCCCAGCCAGAGGTGGCTCCAAACGCGTACCGGGTAAAAACATCAAGCCGGTTGGAGGCAAACCACTAATCGCTTGGACAATTGAAAGCGCCTTGAAAAGTCATCTAGACCGGGTATTAGTTTCAACCGATGACCCGAAAATTGCCAGGATCGCCAAGCGTTATAAAGCAGAAGTGCCTTTTTTAAGACCAGCCGATTTAGCTGGCGACAAATTGGGTATTGAGCCGGTTTTGATTCATGCTTTGAATTGGTTAAAGAAGGAAAATGGTTATCAGCCTGATGCGATTGCTTTATTGATGCCCACTTCCCCCCTACGATTACCCAAACATATTAATGAAGCGATAGAAATCTTTAAAAACACAAGGTCAGATTCAGTGGTATCAGTAATTGAGGCTAAAGCTAATGCTAATCCGCACTGGATTCTTAAAAAAGATAGCCAGGGAAAATGTATTCTATTTACCGGCCAACCATTAACTAAAATTATCACCCGCAGCCAAGATTTACCACCATGTTATTCGCGTAATGATATGATTTATTTACTTAAACCTAAAAATCTCCTCGAGAAAAAACCAAATCTTTATGGTAATAAAGTAGAGCTTTATGTTATGGATGATTTTTATAATGCCGATATTAACACACCAGAAGATCTTTTTATTTGCCGACAAAAAATGAAAATCCTAAAAAAACTGCCAACTTAGGCCGGTAGTTTTTTTAGAATAAAATCACTTATTCTCTGGGCGCAAAAACCATCAAATAAAAAAATTATATCTTTTATCGCTTGAGTCCGACCTTCACTGTTCAGGAATCGATTTTTCAGATAGATATCAATGGAATCGATCATTTCCTGTTCATTTTTAGCAACGACAGCTGGTTTAAGAGAAATAAAATACTTCATATTTATCTCATCATGATAACGTTTAACACTATCGATGTAGGGTTTGTTCTCCCAACCATCAAAAGCAACCATTATTTGCGGTAAATCAAAAACACACGCATCCAAGCCAATCGTGGAAGAAAACTGAATCAAGACATCAGAGAAACGCAATGAATCGCAAAGATGCTCGACACTGTCCTTGTCCATTTCTGTCATTCGATATCTGGATGTAAAATGAGCGCCAGGTGGTTTCTCAATAATAAAATTTTTTCCGCCACTAAAACGAGACAGATTCGCTGGCAGACTGGGATGTTGCCGAACTAAAAACTGGATATCGTTCGGGAGACGACCAGAACCCTGCGCTTGTTTGATTATCTCTAGAATTTGCCAATCAATATCTGTCAGATAGTCGCCAGCAGGAGCAAAAAGAATTAATCTCTTAAGAGGATCAAGACCCATGGTGCGAAAAAAATTATCTTTGGCTTTAACAACATCTACCGGAGTTTCTTTTTTGATTTTTTCCAGATATTGGCAATAAAGATCGTATTGGGGCATACCAGTCACAAAAATCTTATTAGCGGACATATCATGGTATTTAATTGCCTCATTTTTTATAAAAAGATTACTGGCTAAAAGATAGTCTGGCAAAATCCTAAAAATACGTTTATTGGTCGTCCCATCCCAAGATCGCACCATTGAAATAATGGGGATTTTTTTTGCCCGACAAGCCATCATAAACATGGTTTCTTCCGGTGAAAATATATCAGATGCTAAAAATAAGTCTGGTTGATATTTATCTATAAAATCATCCAGAAAACTTTTATCTGCCAGACGATAATCTAGCCAGCGAACAAATCGGCGCCAGATTTTAAATCGACCCAGCAAAAAGCAAGCGCTTTCCAAAAAAAAGATAATGAATGATTTTAAATTCTTACGACGGTATAATTTTTCTCGCATTCTTAAGCCAATAGTAAAAGTTGGCAACATCCAAGTCGTCCATCGGTCAAAAAACATACTAACTGAAGAAAAAAAAGTCTTACGATCATCAGAAAAAGATTCAATAATAATTCTATCTTGGCTGTAATTAGCGACAAAAAAATCTTTTTTTATTGCCTGACAAAAAACCACGACTCGGATATCTTTCTGAGCAATCAAATTTTCCACCATACCGTTACTTAAAACATTCCTCGAAGAATAGGGATGGTAGACCGCTAAAAAAACTGTTCTCATTTTTCGTTAATAATAAAAGAATGACCCATCCAGCCAAATTGATGGTAAGGAGTAGCCTGCCATTTTTGATTTTTTTCCAACCATTCTTTAAAAGCTTTTTGTTCCCCTCGATCAGGATGACCCTTAAAACAGTACCAGTCATCAAAAATTAAAATTGTGCCATCGGCGATATAGGGAGTAATAAAATCAAGGACGAGACAAGCAGATTCATAAAGATCGCTGTCGATATAAACCACCGCAGCTGTTTTAATTTTTAAGCTTTTTCTTGTTTCTTCGTTTAAAGTATCTTTAAACCAACCTTTAATGAATTCGAACCTATTAAGATCAACTCCCCAATCTTTTAAGTTAGCTTTAACTCCTTCCAAACTGCAAGCATATTCTCCCTTAGAAAAATCATCTGATTGGGCATCTAATCCTTCGACCGCTGGTAAACCTTCAAATGAATCAAAAGCATAAAACCGCATTTTTTGTAAATTAGGTTTTCCTTTCGCTTGATAAAAAGCCGCGCATAGACTACCACCTTTCCAGACTCCAAATTCTAAATAATCCCCTTTCGGACCAGTAAAATTAGCAAAACCCATCACCAAAGAAAGAATATCGTCTTTTCGATTGGGAGTTGGTAAAAACATATATCTTAAAATCGATTTAGAAAAAATCTCGCGCTGACGAGGATTAACCATAAAATTATAGATCGGCTTAAAAATTTTTTTAATAATTTTTTTCATTCTAGACCAAATTTAAGAGATTATTGATAATATAATTCTGTTGTTTGAGACTTAAGTTTCCGTAAGTTGGTAGCGTAATGATCATCGAACCTAATTTTTCAGCGACCGGAAAATCTCCTTTTTTGTAGCCAAAAGTTTTTCGATAATATGGTTCTAAATGAACTGGGGAATAATGGATGGAAGTTTCAATCCCCTTTTGAGATAAAATTTTTCTTATCCGATCTCGTTTTTTGAAATCAACGAGAGCAACAAACATATGATAAGAATGAACGACGCCATTTTCAATTTTAGGGAAATTAACCATAGTACCAGCAAAAGCTTTTTCGTAACGATGATAGATGATCTGCCTTTCACGATGAAGATGTTTGATTCTTTTTAATTGACCAATTAAAAGGGCTGCTTGATAATCAGCTGTATCATATTTATAACCAAAATCAACCATAAGACGTTTGTCATTTTTGTTGATTACACCATCTCGGCGAAGAATTTTTGTTTGTGTAATATTTGACAAAAAACGACTAGCTAGGGCTCCACCTTGACCAGAAGTGATATTTTTAGCGGCATGGAAACTAAAACAGGCAGCGAAACCAAGCTGTCCGGGACGATAACCATCTCTCGAAGCTTCGAGGGCATGAGCGGCATCTTCAATAATTTTTAGATGATATTTGTCGGCAATTTTTTTTAGGCGACGCATATTAATCATTTGTCCATAGAGATGAACAGGAATAATTGCTTTGGTTTTTTTTGTTATTTTTTTTTCAATTTTTTTCAAATCCAATAAACCGGTTTTTGAATCAACGTCCACAAAAATTGGGGTAGCTCCACAATGAAGAATGGCATTACTGGTGGCCACATAGGTCAAAGGAGTGGTGATCACTTCATCTCCGGTTTTTACCCCAGCTAAAATCAAAGAAAGATGCAGAGCTGAAGTGCAACTATTCAACATCGCAACTCCTTTTACTTGAAGAAAATCGTTTAAGAGATTCTCGAACTCTTTAGTATAAGGACCAGGGGCTAGCCAACCTGATCTAATAGACTTAATTGCTAAATCAATATCCTCTTTATTGATCGCTGGAGATAAAAAAGAAACTTTGATCATAAAATTTACTTGCTGGCGTCTCGATACATCTCTAAAATACGGTCAGCAATCTTGACCCAAGTATGTCGAGCAGCTTCCTGCAAAGAGGCTCTTTGAAAAGAATTATAAGCTTCTTCGCTGGCCATAATTTTTTTAACCGCCAAGGCAATAGCTTCTGGACTATCTGGCTCAACCACAAAACCATTTTGCCCATTTTTAATGGCATATTCTGAGCCAAAACCTTTAGTGGTAATAACTGGAACACCACAAGCATTTGCTTCATAAAAAACCATGGGGAAACCTTCAAAATTTCCGCCACTATCACGAGCCGCCAAGATAAAAACACTGGCATTATTATAGAGTGCACGTAAATCGCTATCATCAACTCGACCTAATAATTCTACTCGATTTTCTAGATTATTTTTTTTGATTAGTTCGTGGAGAAGTTTAATAAAATTCTCATCATCCGAGATACCAACAATTTTATATTTTAGATTAGGAAATTGATGTATTAATAAGGGCATGGATCTAACGACTAAATCCGCGCCCTTACGCGCTTTTAGAGCCCCCACAGTAATTAAATAATTTTCATTTCTCGCTTCTGGCAAGCGATAAAAAATCTGATCGTCAACACCGTTGGGAATAAAACGACATTCACCAAAATTAACTATTTCTCGAACCTTTTGTTCGGTATATTTTGAGCCGGTAGTCGCAATTAAAACACGGCTATAAGCAATTCTCATTAGCAATTTTTTAATAGAAAATTTGGTGGGCGGAACAGCATAGGTGCCATGAAGAGTCATGATCAATTTACTACCCAATAAATAAGAAGCGAGAGCTAGACCGGGCGAATAAGCTTCCACTAAACTATGGACAACATCACATTTTCGAAAATATACCAAGGAATACCATAAAACTTTAAGTTGAACTACGGGATGAAAACTTGGTACTGGTAAAACATCATAAACAGAAATATTTTTTTTTGATTCATTATTTGATCTGTTGGCCGTTAAGACTATCGTCTCGGCTTTGGTTGAGACAGCTTCTACTAGCGACTTAGAATAACGTCCCCAACCATCAATGGAAGATAAGGAAGTGGTGACATAACCAATCTTTAACTTTCTGGTCATAAACCATTCACCATTATCTTAATAAAATCGTTAAAGGATGTTTTTGGTTTATAATCAAAAAATTTGTTGGCTTTAGAGTAATCAGCGACCAGGGCGCTAACTTCTGACGGACGCTTCAACGATTCGTTATAAACAAGATATTTATCTAAGTCTAGACCAGCCTCTTTAAAAGATAGCTCGATAAATTCCCGAGGAGTATGAATCTCACCAGTGCCAATAATAAAATCTTCAGGAGTATCTAATTGCACCGCTTGATAAATAGCTTCAACATAATCTTTGGCGTAACCAATATCCATCGGCACATCAATATCGCCGACTTCTAGTTTAATATCTTCACCAGCTTTTATTCGACGGATCGTAGAGACGATCTTGCTTAACAAAAACCCTTCAGAATATCTTGGAGAGGCGTGGGCATACATTATCCCCGACACCACAAACATTTTATAACTTTCTCGATAATGTCTGACCAAATTATGTCCTAAAGCTTTGCCACAACCATAGGGACTAATCGGTTGTAATGGAGTCAATTCATTTTGCGGACTAATACAAGTATTACCAAACATATGAGAAGAAGATGCTTGAAAAAATTTAACACTGGGTTTAAGCAATCTAACAGCTTCTAATAGTGAGCAGACCGAGACACCGCAGGACATCAAAGAAAATTCTGGTTGCTTAAAACTGGGACTCACACCGGCCATGGCACCAAAATTATAGACCTCATCCGGCATCACTTCGGCCATAATTCTATGCAAGGAACCGCTGTCGGCCAAATCACCTTCGTGGAGTTTTATTTTATCCTTGATTTTTCTGATATTTCTATAATCTTGAACTGAGTTCCTCCTAACAATGCCATGGACTTCATAACCTTTTTCCAATAACAATTCCGCCATATAGGAGCCATCTTGACCGGTAATACCGGTAATTAAAGCTATTTTTTTCATTTGATTATGTTGATTATGATAGGATTATACTCACTTCATCAAAAAAAACAAGCGTCACAATAACTCATTTTTCCTTAAAATTTTCCGGGGAAATAATAGGGAAAGATGATTTAAATATCATTTAAAAATTTATTCCAACTTAGACAACTTGATTCTAAACACTGACAAAAAAGCTTCTTTAATTTCTCGAAGGGAAAAATTTGACGCTCCCTGTTTTCTGTTTATGAAAATAATTGGCACCTCGTAAAACTTCACTCCCTTAATAAAAAGCTGGTGGGCAATTTCAGATAAAACGACATAGCCCGATGATTTTATTTTGTTAAAATCTATTTTTTGAACCGCTTGTCGACCATAAACCCGATAGCCATTGGTATAATCTTTAATCCCAATCCTTAAAATCAAATTGGCATAAAAATTGGCCAACCAACTGAAAACCCGGCGACGCCAAGGCCAACCGATAATCCTACTATTTTTGATATATCTTGAACCGATAACTACCGCGTTGGTTTTGGCTAAATCAAGCAAGGATGGTAATTCATTTGGTTGATGCGATAAATCCGCATCCATCTCTACAAAAAAATCATAATTTTTTTGTAGACCAAACTTTAGACCGTCTAAAACTGCCGTTCCCCGTCCACCTTTGCCGTTCCTCTTAATTAAAAACAAATTGGAATGTTGTCTTTGTGCTTCTTTAACCAAATCAGCAGTTTTATCAAAACCGTCATCAACGATTAAAATGTCACAGTGGGAACAAACACTAAAGAGACTATCAATCAACTTTACAATATTATCCTGTTCGTTATAACTAGGAATTATAATTAGTATTTTAGGCATAATAAATTATGAATAACATTATCAATTTACTCGATCAAATCCCTGATTTTTTTAGGCCAATTTAAAAGAACCGGTTTTGTTCTGACAACACTATTTGAAATATCTATTTTTGACAGTTCATCTTTTTGAATCTCATTTTCATTGCCCCATAAAACACCATTTTTAACGTAAGCTTGACCGCCACCGAACCATTCTTTCTTTTCGTAAGCTGCTAAACCGATCTTGTTTTTAATGATGATATTACTATCCATTGTCGTTGTCGATAGATCTTTGATAGCTACACCTATAACATTCTTAGCAATTAAATTCCCAATAATAATCGGGTGGGAACGTTCACCGACACTTATCCCCTTGTCTCCAGAGCCAATCATAATATTATTTTTTATCAAAACATCGCTCCAAGACAAATCAACAGCGTCACCACCATTATTAAAGAATTCGTTGTTCTCAATGATCGTTTCGGATCCAGGAAAATCAAGATCGACAGCATCTGAACTATTAGAAACAAAGGTGTTACCAACAACAATACCTTCAGCTGATTTGATATTCAAAGTATCGTCTCCTTGAGCATTTTCTAAAAAAGAATTGGTCAATTTAACATCAGAACCATGAAAAGATAGGGTGCCAGAAATAAAAATACCATTAACAGTACTTTCACTGCCAGTAGAAATAAAGATACGGTCAAAAGTATTTTTTTGTCTACCAGTATCAATAACAACGAAATTTCCCCACGGTTCCAAACTGGCTGGTAAAATTTTTATGGGTTCAACCGCTGTTCCGATCGCTTGAATTGGACTATAAGAAACAAATGACACTTTTGGACCCATCACAAGAACAGCGCCAGGCATAATAGTCAATTTCGTCTTAGCCGGTATAATAATTGTTCGAAAAAAGTAATGAAAACCACTTTCTAAGACCAGACCACTATCGTTTAAGCTAAATTCAGGATTCTGTTTAACAAATTGTTCCGGCGATAAAGCTACTTGAAACAAATAATTAAAGTTGACCGGCAAATTAAGAGGCTCTTTAATTATAAAAATCAGAGGATATTTATCGTTTAGATGTTTTAACGCTTCATCTTGATAAAATTTAACCATTTTTTTTAGTTGGTTAATGTCTTTAAGATAAGTGAGGTTATTGGATAATTTTGATTGATCTGCCAAAAAATCGTTATTGTATTTGCTAATCCATGATTCAATAAAGCGCAAATCATCTTCTTTATTGTTATTTAAATAATCTTTTAACAAACGATCGCGATCCTCTTTCCATTCCGGTATAGCTAAAATTCTTCTCTCCAAAGAAGTTGGCATTTCTTTGTAACTGTTGTTTAGATCAGATATAGCTACATTGTAGGGAATCGGCCTGAATTTGCCAATCAATTTATCAAATACCATCATAGTATTGTTGGCCCCAGACGGAGAATCGCCCGCACCATGAAATTCACCAGAGAGCATACTGACGACGTTAAAAGCTAAAATCTCATCGATACTAACCAAATGTGGTATTAATTTTTTAAAAGTCTCATCATCTGTTTTACTAATAATTTCATTGAGTGCTTTTACCGCATCCAGATCAGGAGCATCAGAATTCCAACTATTCCAGTAGACAATACCCTCGGGGGTAAAAATAGAGGAAGTTGATGTTCCCACGATTGATTGGCCTATACCTAAAATTAAAGAATTATTGGAGACGGGTTGTTTTTCCAACCATTCTTGAGTCCAATGTTCGAAAACTAAATAGACACCGTGATCTACGCCGTTAATTGATACTTTAACATTAGAACTGTCAGGCACAATCAAATCTAACTTTTTAGCTCGATAATTATTCAGAGGTTCAATAAAATACAGCCGATCATCAGGAATTACTAAATTTAGCTCTCTCATCCCTTTAAAAAGATGGTCTTTAGGAAACTTGACTAAAAATGATTTTTTATAACTATTCCAATGATTAGCAATTGTTCCTCGATAACGTATTTTAACCCGATCTTGATAATCGTCAGTTTTAAAATCAGCAGATACCCAAACTTTATTGTCATCTTCCAATTCACCTCCCGAAAAAGGTACGGGTAGAGCCATATCTAGTCTTCTAATATCTTTTATAGAAATATTTATTTTGTAAGTTTCTAGTTGGCTGTCAAAAAAAGCATAGCGAGGCAAAAATAACAAATCCGGAAACTTTATTAGAGAACGATAAAGTGGCACCAATTGTGCCACAAGTGGATGCCTAATAAGAACTATTCGATAATGATAAGCCAATGGAAAAAGAAAAACTAATACCAAAATTGAAATGGTAATGATCGTTAAAATCAGTTTTTTTCTTTTTCTCCTAGCTAAACTCATTTTCTTAGTATTCTGCCGTATTTTGACTGGACAAAACTTCCACTCTTTTTATTAGAGGAATGGTATTCAACTGATCAACTAAAATATTTAAATTGTCTGTTTCTTTTAAATGCAGTAGCAGGCCGTATTCGCTTTGATTATTCTCATAATGTTTGGCATGTAAAAATTCCCGACGTTCTAAATGTTCATCGAACAATACATTTAAACTGTCCAGACGAAAATTCTTATCAGTAACTAAAATCAATAAATAATCAAAATTTTCAACCACCTTACCCAATCCAAAACGATGAAAACCATAAATAATCAAGCCTAAAAACAGCGCGGTAATCAAAGCTAATGAATAATGACTCATACCCGAAGCAATGCCAATAACTAGAGCAAAGAAGATGTAAGCCAAATCACTGGGTTCCTTTAAAATAGAGCGGAAGCGAACCAAGGTAAAAGCAGAGAAAATAGCGAAAGCGCCGATGATGTTATTCTGAACAGCCATCATAATAGCCGTACTCAGCACACCAAAAATGATGATGGAAAATATAAAAGACTGAGAATGAGACAGGCCATGGCGAGTCTTTTTATAAATATAAATGATAAACAACTGTAGAAACAAAGAAAAAAACAAATTAAAAACGATCACCGCTGAACTGAATTCAGTTGGATTAAGATTGTAAAAGCTGGAAAAATCCATAAAAATTTTAATTAATAAATAATAATTTATCTGCTAATGGGAATCTGATAACGATTATGAACGGCATCAACGGAGTTGGCATATTTGGAAAAGGTGTCTCGACGAAGATTAAACATTTTCAGCATATTTGTGAACCACCAAGGCATCTGGCCATTAAATTTTACTTCCATCACTACCGCATTGTCATTTCTAATCGGTGTTAAGCCCGCTTCTGAATTTCTAAACAAATCATTGGTCCAAGTGGCATGAATATCTCGGTCAAAAGTAATTCTAATCGGCATCAAATAATCACCTAAATAAGCAGTCCTTTTATAAGTAACTAAAACATAAGGATGATAATGACCTCTTAGATAAAGTCGGCAAAAACGACTAATGGTTGGTTTGTCCTTGGTCACAATACTAGAATCACTTATTAAGTGCAATACTTCACCTCTCTCAACCAAAAGACGATAAGCTTCAGCGGAAATTTTGACCCGCTCTTTACTGATAAGTTGATTTCTTTTGTTTTTTATTTCCAGCCAAGCTTTCTCCGGCACTTGATTATGTTCTTCATACCACCTTACCCGCATTTTTTTCCTGGTTAAATAGGAACCATCTTTGTCGCGATAATCATCTAAAAATGGGGTTTCAAAATAAATTGAGTGCACTTGGTAGGAACCATTTTGAGAAAAATTATCTAACTTCAATCCTATTTTTTCTAAATATCTCTCCAATAACAAAGCTCGCATGGGGGAAACCAAATATTTAAATTCAAAACGTTTAGCTAGGTAACTTTTATCTGAATTTGACTCGGACATAGTATTGCAAAATATAACCCATCATGAATAAAAAATCAACTTTCTTGATATTAGGCAATTTACTATTTTATGATATAGAAAAAGTTAAAAATCCTTAAAAAATCTCAAGATATTCTTGGCTCGAGACTCCCAAGTATATTTTTTCCTGACCAAATCTAGAGCGAGTCTAGCCTTTTTGTTTGATTCTTCTGGATTATTTAAAGCGTAGACGATGCTATTGACTAATGATTCAATATTGTTCGGCTCTATCAAATAAGCCTCATCAGAGGATAAAATCTCCCTGATACTGGGCAAAGAAGTGCTGACGATGGGGTTACCGCTAGCCATATACTCAAAAAGTTTAAGCGGTGACATATAAAGGGTGTAGTGGCCAATATTGGGATAATTCATTATTAAGACATCGCCCGTTTTAACATATTGCATCGCGACATCATGAGGTTTATGCGTAATAATGCAATAATCATTTTCAGAAATACCTTCCGCGACTAAGATATTTTTTAGTCTCTCAATTACCGTATTTTGAATGCCGACTAACAACAGTTGACTGAGCGGTAATTTTCTATGAACAAAAGTAAAGGCTTTAATTAAATCGTCTACCCCCTTATCTTGATTCATTGTCGTATATTTGCCAACATAGGTAACTAATAATCTCCCCGGCAATAAACCAAGCTTTTCCCGTAGTATTTTTTTGTCTTTAGGCAGACGATCAAATATCGATAAGTCAACAGCATCAGGACAGACTAAAATTTTTTGTAAATTTACTCCACTTTCTTCTAAAAATTTTTTTAATCCACCACTAATCGCCACGATAGCAGACACTTTTGAGGTTAAAATTCTGGTCAAAAAATTATACCGGTTAATATGGATTTCCCAAATTGTTTTTTTTGTCAAAAAAGATACAAACAGAAGTGGTAATTCATCACGTGAATAAATTAAATCAAAATTGGGATGACTTAAGCAATAAAAAAAACTGACTAGAGAAAAAAAGAAATTTTGCAACCAAAAGCCAACCCTCCCAAAATCATTTAAATCAAAAGTTGGTAAAGTTTCAATTTTAAAATTTTTTTCTAGACTATAATAGGAAAAAATATCAGCTTTAATGTGATTATTTCTTCTTGGAACAAGAAGGATGACTTCGGCTTCGATTTGAGCCAGAGCTTCACACATTTTAGCGATCTGCAGACCATGGGCATTTTCTGTTGGAACTCTAACATTAGCTAAATAAATAATTTTCATATCTTTTGATGACAATAATTTTTTTAAAATTATTGTCGCAGATTACCAGATAGAAAACTTTTATAGGTTTTTTTGAGACCATTCCTTAGGTCGGTTTTGGCCTGCCAACCAAGTTTTGTCAATTTTGAGACATCTAGCAATTTAACCGCCATTCCCCCAGGTTTGCTATCATCAAAAACCAATTTGCCTTCATAGCCAACAATATCTTTAATTAGGATAGCCAGTTCTTCAATTGAAATATCTTGCCCCACCCCAACATTTATAAAATCTTGGCCATCATAATTATTCATCAGCCAAATCACTGCCTCTGCTAAATCGTCAACATATAAAAATTCACGTCGGTTTTTTCCGCTACCCCAAATTATCACCTCCGGCAAGTTGGCTAATTTGGCTTCGTGAAATTTTTTTATTAAAGAAGGAATCACATGAGAAGATTCGGAATCAAAACTGGCTCCCGGACCATAAACATTGGTTGGCACACAAGAGATAAAATCTCGGTGGTATTCTAATTTTATCTTTTCGCATAATTTCATGCCGGCAATTTTAGCTATTGTATAACCTTCATTGGTTGGTTCAGGTTTGCCATCCAGAAAATATTCTTCTTTCATCGGTTGAGGAGAATTTTGAGGATAAATACATGAACTGCCAAGAAATATCAATTTTTTTACATCAGTTTGGAAGGCCGACCAGATGATATTATTTTGAATTTGCAAATTTTCATAAAGAAATTCAGTTGGCCAAGTTATATTGGCCTTTATCCCACCGACTCTAGCGGCGGCATCGATGACATATTCCGGTTTTTCTTCCAAAAAAAAGTCCTTGACTTTGGCCTGATCTAGGAGATCTAATTGAGCTCGATCCCGAACAATTATTTGAGAATAACCTTCCGATTTTAGCCGACGAACAATCGCTTGACCAACCAAACCATTATGACCAGCCACATATATTTTGGCGTCCTTTTGCATCATTTTTAAATTTGTTACTTAGCAAGTAGCCCAATAATTGTATTAATTTCTTTTTTATTAAGTTCAGGATTATTGGCAAAATAAAAACCATTTTGATGAATAAAATTTGAATTTAAACAATAAGTTTTTTTATTGATGTATTTTTTATAAAAAGGTTGCATCTCTATATTACCAGCAATAATTGGTCTAATTTCGACACCGTGATTGATAAATCTTTTTTTATATTTTTCCACTGTTTTCTTGTTTTTACATATAATTGGCATGGCAAAATTGGAAATTAAATCCATATGACTCAAATCTAGGGGAACAAAATCATCATTCTGGCCAACAATAGACTGGAATAATTTAAAATGTTTGGCTCTAATTGAAACCATTTCATCCCAATATTGTAACTGATTATTACCAAGAAAACCATTTACTTCTGTTGGCCTAGCGTTAAACGCTAAATCATAAAAAGTATATTTGGCATAGAAATCATCGACTTTATGAGTTGTTCTAATTTCTTTTTGAGCAATTAAACCCAAATTTCGATCCCAACCATGAATCCTGGTAATGAGTAGCATTTGATATAATTTTTCATCATCAGTACAAATCATACCGCCTTCAATCGTGGAAAGATGATGACCGACGAAAAAAGAAAAAGTTGAAGCCAGGCCAAAATTTCCCAAGAGTTTACCACTTATTCTTGAGCCCAGAGATTCACAATTATCTTCAATAAAGATAATTTTGTTTCGCTGACAAATCTCTTTAATTTTTTCAATTTCATCAGCCATTCCGAGCACATTAGTCAAAAAAAGACCTTTGATTTTTGAAATTTTTTTTTCAATCTCTGACGGAGAAACATTCAAAGTTTTAAGATTGCAATCAAGAGCAATCGGGATAAGGCCCAATTGCATTAAAGGCATAACGTTGGTCGACCAAGTTAAGGCGGAAAATCCGATTCGGTCACCCTTTTTTAATTTTCCTAAATTTAACAATGCTTGAATTAAAACCAAATTAGCTGTACTGCCACTGGAAACAAAAACTGCATATCGACGACTTTGTTTTTTGGCAAATTTCTTTTCAAAATTGGCACATTCTTTCTTCATACTAAAAATTTTGGCTTTTAGTATGAATTTAGCCAACTTTTTTTTTGTATCTTTTTCGTTGTAAAAACTAGACTTTATTAACTTTATCATGAACTAATTAGCTGACCTTCATTTTTCCTGCTTCATTTCTGAGATCATGTTCCACCATCATCTCGACCAATTCTTTAAATCTAATTTTCGGCTCCCAACCAAGTTTTTCTTTGGCTTTAGTGGCATCACCAATCAAAAGGTCGACTTCCGTTGGACGAAAATAATTGGAGTCAATTTCAATTATAGTTTTTCCCGTTCTTTTATCAACTCCTTTTTCATCGATTCCTTGTCCTCGCCATTCGATCTCATAACCTAAAGATTTTGCCGATTCTTCAACAAACTCACGAATACTATGAGTTTCGCCAGTGGCTAAAATATAATCATCCGGTTCCTCGGCCTGAAGCATTAACCACATTCCTTCAACATAATCTCTAGCATGACCCCAGTCTCTTTTAGCATCTAAATTTCCAAGATATAATTTTTTATCCAACCCTAATTTAACCCTTACTAAACCCCTAGTTATTTTTCTGGTGACAAAAGTTTCTCCTCTTCTTTCTGATTCATGATTAAAAAGTATGCCATTGCAAGCAAAAATACCATAACTTTCTCGATAATTTTTTGTTATCCAATAAGCAAATACCTTAGCGCAACCATAAGGCGATCGGGGATAAAAAGGTGTTTGTTCTGTCTGTGGAACTTCTTGAACCTTTCCAAACATTTCTGATGAAGAAGCTTGATAGAACCTAGTCTTTAGACCAGCTTCTTTGATGGCATCTAAAAGACGGAGTGTTCCTAGACCGGTTACATCTGCAGTGTATTCAGGTACATCAAAACTAACCCGCACATGACTTTGGGCACCTAAATGATAAATTTCATCTGGCTTAATTTTTTCAATCAAGCGAGAAATACTACTACCATCTGATAAATCTCCATAATGGAGAATCAATTTTTTCTCTACTTCGTGGGGATCTTGAAAAATATGCTCGATTCGTTGGGTGTTAAAAGTCGAAGCTCTTCGGATTATTCCATGAACCTCATACCCTTTTGATAGAAGCAACTCAGCCAAATAAGATCCATCTTGACCGGTAATGCCCGTGATTAAAGCTTTTTTCATATATCACGGAATATTACCCTTTTAGCAAAATTATTCAAGCGAGAGGGCAATTTAAAATACCAGCCCAGCACTGGCGTCCTTTCCAGTCGGCGACAAAAATATCGCCACATGGTTTCAGTTGGTCGACGAGTAAAATCTACCGCTATTCCCTCCCGATGACAGAATGAGGCGACGTCGTATAGCCATTTGCCACGTTTTATGGCAGTAGCAAAATACTCGATAGCCGGTGATTTTGGCCAAACACTTAAATACAAGTCGTTTATCAACCAAGATCGTTTGGTTCCCTCTAATTCCATTTGCCAGGCATTTTCCCCTGGTTTAAGCAGGCGAAGAAAAGACTTTTTGTCCCAAATTGCCGTCATGGTTGAAACACGATAAGAAGCATCTTTTTTAATTACTCCTAAATCATTATCCCGAGAATATGGATAATCGGGACCAGGGCTAGGATATAAACGCAGACAGGAAACTTGGTCATCTTTAAGAATTTTTAATAATTTAATAATTCTTTCTGTATTTACTTTTTTAGTGAGAAAGACATCTTCCAAAAAATAGATAAAATATCTTTCCGAGATACCTTCTAAACAAATTTCCATATTATTTGCCCAACCATGATCAACACCTAGGTTTATTGTCTTAACTCTTGTATCAGGGTAAACCTTTTTCTCGGTTAAAAGATAAACTGGGAAAGGACAATCTGGCCAATATTTAAAAAAGAAACTAAAAAAAGGTTGCCACGAATCTTCATAACTGTCACAGGACGGAACGATGATGGCACAATCATAATTATCTTGTTTTTGTTCCATAATACTTAAGAATTTATACGATCCCTCGACTTTTTGCAACTTCAAAAATTTTTTTAACTCTAGAATGAGTACCGTGTTGTTTCAGGATAATCTCATATTCTTTTTCTAAATTACTAGCTTTATATTCTGTTTTCAAATAATTTCCTATTTTTTCCAGTTGAGATTGAAAATCGAATAGATTATTAAACTGAAAAATACGCTTATAGTTAAGCATCCTGCTGTTCGATTCAAAAATGTCTATTTTTTCAGTTAAAAGCAAGCAATTATTACCCAGAATTTCCCAGAAGCGAAAGCTGTCATACCCACCGCCACCGACAGAAATACCTACCTTGGAACGAGCCAAGAGCTGATAAAATTCTTTTGGAGTTTTTGTTTTTTGGGTATGACAAATGAAGCCGTTTTTAGCACAATAAGCTTCCAATAATTCACGGGCATATCGCCTCATTAATGGGTATTCCTCTTGACCAAAAACACAGAAAAAATCTATGTCTTTCTTTATTTTTTTATCATAAGACTGCAGATATCTAGTTTCTATACCAAATGGCAATGGTTCTATGCCAGTAGAATAAGGCTTCTCTCGCCTGAAATAAAGGGGGCATTTTTTAAGCATTTCTCTATTTATCGCACCATTATCTTGATACTGGCCATCAATAATTTTCTTTTGGATAATAAAATCATAACGGCGATTTTTCCCCACTTCTGATCCGTCAATAAAAACAGTCTTTCTCCAACAATCAATTATTTCAGCCAATTTAATATCCGTATTATCTTTTCCCCAAATAAGAAAAACTAGATCAGCGTCTTTAGCAAAATTAATAAACTGATCTTTGGAAACAAAGTGGTCATTTAGAAGTAAAGGATAATCAAATCGACTGGAAATTCTGAAATCAAAATTATATCCAATTTTGTTTAGCAATAAGATGCCATCAAAAATAGTACGGGCTAAACCATCCGGACGAAAGGGATTAATAATCGCTATTTTATATTTTTTTTCTGGCATCTGATTATTATTTCTTTACTGAACAATAATAAACTATTTGATGGCCAAACAGATTCGGCCAAATATACTTTAACCATGGCATCAAGCCACCAAAAGAAAGGCCGTTGGAAGAAATGGTTTTAATCATTTTTAAATCTAAAGCTCTTAGCCAATCAAGAAAATCAAGATGTGACCAAAAACGCAAGTGCTCGGACGGATGGTAAACCCATTGAGTAAAAAAACGACCGACAAACATCAGCTGGAAACGATAGCGGTAAAAAGCGCTATTGGGAATAGTAATGATAAAATTTTTCGTGTGTTTTTTAAGTGTTAAAATTATCTCCTCCGGATTAGTGGTATGTTCCAAAACTTCACTCAAGATTATAAAGTCATAATCAGAATCAGGTAAATCAGGCTTGATGTTTTCTAAATCAATTATCCACCCTTCCAGATCATATTGCCGATAACCGGCCAGCACTTCACCCGAAATATCAGCCACTGTTAGCAAACAACCTTTTGCTTTAAGAACTACCGGCAAGCGAGAATTACCGCAACCAATATCTAAAACCTTTGCCCCGACCGGAATAAGATCAAGGATAATTTCTTCCCTTTCTTTCAATTTTTTGTTCAATTCAAAACCTCTTTCCTGCCAATATCGATTGTAGTTGATTTTCTCAATTTTATTAAAATTTGGCTTTCTGGTATTGGCAAAATAAAACATAATCGATTGAAAAACTTAGATATTAAGATTGAAGATTAATTTTTTTACTAATTTTTGGGGGTTAATTTCCCGGACAATTAAGTTCTGACCATTAGTGGCAATTTTCTCAGCCAATCTTGGATTCTCGTGTAAAAAAATAATTTTTTGGGCTAAATCTTTCGGATTGCCCGCTTGACATAATAACACATTCTCTCCGTCAATAAGAAGTTCGCGGATAGCTGGCGTATCAGCAGTTAGAACAGCCTTACCTAGAGCCAACCCTTCAAAAACCTTGTTGGGTATAACCCGTTCAGCTTTTGGCGTAATACCAAAAATACCTAAGACTAGATCCGATTCGAGTATCATCTGTTTTAAAGCAACAAAAGAAACCTCCAGGGAAAATTCAATATTGACGGATTTTAACCTTTCAACTAATTGAGAAATTTTTCCAAACTCTTGACCATGGCCAATAATCCTAAATTTTATGTCTTTTTCTTTTTCTAAAATTTTGGCCGCTTTTACTATATACTCTATCCCCTGTAAAGGAATGTAGTGCCCATGAAAATGGACTAGGAAGATATTGTCATCTTTTTTGCGTTTTTCTTCAGTCAAAAATTCACTACCAATGGTTGTGCCGACAAAAACTCTGATGAATTTTTTTGCCTTAATCCTAAAAGTTTTTTGAAAATATTTAGCATTTCGATGCGTGTCAACTAAAACTCTATCGGCTAAAAACAAACTGTGCCAATCTAATAAAAAATCTCGACCACCTCTCCAGCTCCACTGACCATAAAGTCGGCGATCAAAAACATTGGAGTCATATAGTGAGGTAAAAGCATCAAAAACGAGTAACTTGCGCAAAAATAACAAGCGAGCCAACCAAACCATTGTTTGACCAGGATAAGCAACCAAAACGAGGTCTGGTTCAATATTTAAAAGCTTGCGTTCATTTAATAATTGCCAGTATTTTTTCCAGCCATGATATTTTTTAGGATCAACCAGACACTCAATCACCTGCCAATTATTTTTTTTAAAACCAACCATCAAAATTCTGTTTCGAGAATAATTGCGATCATAGATACCAAAAAAACAAATCGTCTTCATGACATTTGACTAACCATTTTTTTAATCAAATTCTTTACATCAGACCTTTCTGAAACTATTTTTTTTAAATTAACACCAATTTGCTGAAAATCTTTATTAAAAACTAGTTCAGCGATTTTGCTGGCCAAATCACCCGCATCTCTCTCTATAAACAAAAGAGTACTAGCATATTCTCCAAAATAATATCTAAAAGCTTGGTTAGAGGTCAGCACTGGTGCACCAGCCGCCATCGATTCCAAAACCGATTTATCGATTCCGCCGGTCGGGGTCAAATTGACAGTCAAATCAGCCATACAATACTGTTCTCGCATCTCCCGATTAGCGACACTGCCTCGAAATTCAACCACTCCATCGAGGCCAGATTGATTGATTTGATTTAGTAATTTTTGTTTATAAACAACATCATCCACTGTCACAGCTTCGCCGATAAAAACCGCTTTAACTGATCGCTGGTAATTTTCACGCAGCAATCGAACAGCCTCGATGAAGATATCACAATTTTTAATTCTAGTAATTCTGCCCACATGAAGCAAATTAATTTTTTGATTATCAATATTACGAATTGGGCAAGCAAAAGCGCCAACATCAATGCCGTGGCCTACCACACAGACTTTTTTACTAACTAAAGTAAAACTTTCTGGAGCGGCGGTAAATATTTTATTAACAAATTTTTCGGCTATTCTCAATTTTAAATCAACTTGGCGATGAGTATACCAGAGAAAAACTAATTTATTGGCCAATTGCCACCACCAACCAGCCAAAATAATATAAACTGGGTTCATATGCACAAAAACTTTGTCATAATTTTTGCGCTCTTGCCAAAGATATTTGTAAAAATTCCAAAGATACTTCAAGCGAGATTGACCATTTTCCTTACCTAAAGATAGAACTCGCACTTCGGCTGGTAAATGATATTCCCCTTGCTGTAAACAAATTACCGTCACTTTTTCGCCATGTTTAGCAAATTCCTCAATCCACCGATGAAAAAAGCCGAGGATCGGATCATTAATGTCCACTTTTTGGGTAATAATCAATAATTTCATCCCGTTAAAGGCAGATCACGACCACTAAATCGTTTTCTAAATAAATTAAGCTCTGGTAATTGTTTGGTTTATGATACATTTTTTAATCTTACTAGTGATCGTGGCCTCTAACGGGATTCATCTATTTTTAGGTAGGAATGATGTCATCTCCATGAACGCCTCGCAATAAATCAAGGTCTTTACCCGAATCAAGTAATAATTTCATGTTTTTATTAAGATTAGCTTTCAAAACTTCGCCACCTTCTTTGTCGCCCACAGTTTTTTGATAAAAATCGACAAAAGAAGAAAAATCTTTGATAAAACAATGGCCACCGGCCCCACGACCACTTTTATGAATCGGGTCAATATGCATATTGCCAATCCAAGGGTCAGCGGTCATAATCTCATGCAACACCTCCCAGCGACAATCATTTTTCTCCGCCAAATCATAGAGTAAATTCATAAAAATAACTTTGGTAAAGAAAAAACAATTCCGACCATATTTGAATAATTCAGCTTCGCGAGCGCGACAAATTTTTACCAATGGCGCCGGCGGTAAAATCGCCAAGACTTCTTCGGCTTTTTTAGTATATTCCCCACTCTCAATCGGACTACCGATGATATTTCGCCCGGGATTAGCCACATCATAAGCGGCAGTTCTTTCCGTCAAAAATTCCGGCGAATGAAAAACAAAAACCTCTGGATATTGTTTTTGGATTGATTCGGTCGTACCGGGCAAAATAGTTGATTTAATGACCGCGATTTTACCTTGACCGACCAAAGCCACGGCTTGACGAACAATACTGTCGTCGAAACCCTTCGGCGTTGTCGGGGTGGGTACAGCAATAAAAACGATATCGCAATCTTTAATTTTGTCTTTATTGCCATCATAACCATTTTCTAAAGCATAACGAATCACCTCAAAACCGCGTTCCTCAAAATTATCAGCGTAATTTTTACCGATCCAACCTTGGCCGACAAAACCGATTTTCAGTTTATGATTATCCATTTCTTGATAGTAATCTTTCCCAACCCCGTCTGTAAAGTTCCAAGGTCTCATTTTTATTAGGTAATTTTTTAATAACCAGATTCAATCCTGAGGCTAATGTTTGGCGCAAATTTTGATCTTCAATCATTAGTCTCATATTGGCCACCAAAGCACCTAAGTCGCCAATCGGCACCACTAGACCAGATTCGTTAGTGATGACAACTTCTCCGGCCAAGCCGACATCCGTCATTAAAACCGGCAAGCCACAAATCCCCGCTTCGATGACCGCCAGACCCCAACCTTCACTATCCGAAGTCAAAATAAAGACATCGGCGGTTTGATAAAAATTAGCCAAATCATCTTGTCGCCCCCAAAACCTAACCGCTTCCTGTAACCCCATCACCGCCACCAAGCGTTCTAGACTGGCTCTCTCTGGACCGTCGCCAACAATCCACAATTTTGCTTCTGGATGCAAAGTTCTGATTTCTCGCAAAGCTTCAATTTGTGTCTCAATCTTTTTAACTTTGACTAATCGCGAGACGGTTAAAAAAATAAATTCATCCTGATTTTTAGCCGAAAAAACACTGTCTGATGTTGAAATTTCACTAGCAATTTTTTCACATTTAAAATCAGAAAAAATCGGCACCACGGAAATTTTTCCCTCCGGAACTTTGAAATCTTCGACCAAAGTCTGCTTTAATCTCTGGCTAACCACCCGCACGCCATCAGCTCGCGGTAATAAAAATCTGGCCAAAAACTTCCTTACATCATGAAAACGCTCGAAGCCGTGAACTTGAATCTCTAAAGGCAACCTAAATTTTCGCGCCAAGCGCCAAGCGATGAGGGCAATAAAATAAGTATCTTGAACGGTAATGAGCGTAAAATTATCATGACTTAAAATTTTGCCGGCTTTTTTCCATAACCGCCACCAAATTATTTCTTTGCTCCAACCGCCCACCCCCACCACTTCCACCTTATCCGACAATTCATGACGAAGATCATAACGATTCGGCACGACCACCATCAAACGTGCCACGATCGTCCCATAACCAATCAAGCGCCTAGAAGCCACCGATTGATCATTAAACAAACTTTGATCATTACTTAGACTTAAAACTCTCATCCTGTTAGAAACAGATCGCGATCTCTCGATCGTTTACTGTATTAACTAATTTCTGGTAATTTATTTGCATATTATTTGTTTTATCTCTGCCGCGATCGCGGTTTCTAACAGGACTCATCTTTTTATTCGCATTTTTTAAATTCGGTCACTAAACTATCTACCATTTTAGCACGGGTAAAACCTTTAGCGGTTTCTTTGGCACTAGACACCAAATTATCGGCCAAGGTCTGATCGGTAAAAATCTTATCAATCGCCAAAAAAATTTCCTCTTGATTGTCATACCCAAACAACAAACCATTCTTACTATCATTAATTAATTCCGGATTGCCACCAATCCGAGTAGTCGCAATCGGGGTACCCAAGTTCATCACTTCCAATAACTGATGAGAAAAACCTTCGTAAGCAGTATTGAGAATAAAAAGATCGGCCGTTCGAAGGTATTTAAAAAGTTTTAATTGTTCCAATCGTCCCAACATGATGATTGATTTTTCTAAATTATTTTCTTTAATTTGGTCTGCTAAATTATTTTCTTCCGGCCCATCACCAACAATCAATAGTTTGGTCGAAGGATATTTGACTAAAATTTTTGGCATAATCGCGATTAAGGTCAAAAAGCCTTTCCATGGCACCAATCGACCGACACTGATTAAAATTTTATCACCCAAATCCAAACCCAATTCTAGTCGAGCCTGATCAAGATTTAATTCTAAATTTTTGCCCTCAAAAGCATTGTAAATAACTTTAACTTTTTCCGAATTGATCCCCCAATTACTAATAATCTTTTTAAGATACTGACTCGGCACAATAATTTTTTTAGCTCTTTTCGCCACTAAAGTCTGGGTAGATTTTAAAATCCTAACCAAAAAACTATCGTCAGTTTTTTTAGCTGAAAAAATATCCAACATTTCCATCACTCCCGCTCGTTGGCTACCCTGCTCCCAAGCATAATCGCCGACCACCTTGAGCCAATACGATCGCCCTAAACAAAAACTAGCGAACATGACCGGCAAACCGACCGAGACCGGATCTTGGGCATAAATAATATCCGCCGACCAACCTCGTTTGATGATTTTTAAAAAATAAATAAAATGACGAATAATTTTCGGATATTTTCTCACTTCACCAAAACTTAAAATTTTCACCTCAAAACCACGCGCCGGCAATTCTTCAGCTAGAATCTTGGAATAAGTGGCGGGACCGCCAATATCCGGCGGAAATAAACCCGTCGCGATTAAAATTACTGGTTTTTCAGACATAATTTGGTAAAAATATTCTCAAATTTTGGCGCTAAAATATCCCAATCATATTTTTCGATAATCATTTTTTTCGCTCGCGCCAAAATATCATTTACTTCGCTTTCATTTTGCGGATCAAGAATATAAGAAATCTTGCTAGCGACATTTTCCGGATTGGCCACTTCACAAACAAAACCGGTTTCTTTATCAACCAAAAAATCAGCAATCCCGCCCACCCTTGTTCCCACCACTGGCAAACCACAGGCCATCGCTTCCAAAAAAGCGTTACCTAGACCCTCTGAATGAGACGGCCGGGCAAAAATATCGACTTGAGCATAAAATTCAGGTAATTTTTCCGGCGACATAAAGCCGAGCATCTTGACTCGACTGTTTAAACCACTTTCTTCGATCAATTGCTTTAAATATTTTTGTTCCTCACCTTCACCCAAAAGCCATAATTTCACGTGGCTCGGCAAAAACTTTAAAGCTAAGACCAGATCAGCTAAACCATTTTTCTTCACCAAACGCGAAGCCGAGACGATTATTTTCTCATTAAAATTTTTATCGGCCTTTTTAGCAATCAATTTAAACTTTTTTAAATCAACGCCGTTTGGCACCACCTCGATTGGGCAACTGGCACCTAATTTTCTAGCCCAATCGGCCAAATAATTGGAAATCGCTTGGATATGATCGGCGCGACGAAAAATATCAACAAAATGACCTCGAAGGAAGCGCGCCTTATGTTCAATTTCTTTAAGCTCGTCACCCTCTTGCAAAGTCAATAAAAATGGCACGCTCGGTTCCCGTTTTTTGAAAGCTAGGGCGCCAAAACCACCAAAACTAGCCATCACCCCCCAGACTAAGTCAAAAGGTTTTTTCTGGTGTAATGACCAACCATAAAAACCGCCAAAGAGTGCCAAGAGGGCTTTGTCGCCGAAAAAACCCAAACCAAAGCGATGGACCAAAACCCGTCCAATCTGCTCTCTACGGGGCAAATTTGGCCTTAAACGAGCCGTTATGAGCTCGAAATCGTCTTCTGGCAAGCGATCGGTCAATTCTCTAATCGCCACTTCGGCTCCACCCACCAGAGGGAAATAAGCGGTTGAATAGATTAAAATTCGTCTCATAGAGCTATTCTTCACCAGCCAGGATTTTTTTCAAGAGCTCGGCTGGCGCCTCCCTCGCCTCGCCATAGCCTTTGGCGGAGGCGGGTCTCGCCTCGCCGGCCTGCCCGCCGAAACTTTGTGGAGGCTGGGAGCCTTTGGCGGAGACTGGTTTCGCCTCGCCGGAACTTTCAGTGAAAGCGGGCTTTGCCTCGCCATAGCTTTTAGTGTCGGCGGGTTTTACCTCATCAATAGCCACCGGATCTTTTTTCTCTATCTCAATCCCCCTTTTATCTTTAGCTACCTTCTCGTCGATAGTTGGTGCCGATTTTTCGGCTGGTTTTTCTTTTTGCACCACGGAGGCTAAGACGTCTTGCAGGGCATTCCGTAAAGCTTCACGGTGACCACCGACTGTTTTATGGTGATCGTTTCGAAGTTGATTCAAGGAAGCAGGTTTGAGCGGTCTAGTCGAAACCGGCACCGATTCTTTTTTGGTCTCTATTGGTTCTGATCTTTTATTTTCTTGATTCTCCGTTTTTTTAATCGACGGTTCGGCGGTTTTTCTAGCGGAAAAATCTTTACTCTGACTGGAAGGACTAGTGGTATTTTTTTTAGTCACAAATTTTAATTCATGCCAGTCATTGATAGCAATTTCTACTTTTTCTCTCGGCATAGCATAAGCCGCCCGCGAAAATTCTACAATTCGCGGTTTATAACTTTCTTCGGCGGTAGCAATTGGTGGTAAAGTCACGGCCGAAAAAGGTGGCGAGCCGACACCATCGATCGACATAGTTAAATAGATCTGCGCGAAACCAAGATTGACTAAATCTTCTTTCATAAAAGTCGGCGAGAACATTTCTTCTAACAACGTGGCGTCAAACGGACCGACGCGAAAACAAATCGTCGTGCCGACGTTGCCAAAGACTGCGCTCCGTACCGTTTCTGGCATTTGTTCAACATATTGGTGAGCAATCGTCAAACTTAATTTATATTTCCGTGCTTCCGATAAAATATCAGCAAAAGAATCGTTGACGAAAGACTGAAATTCATCCACAAAAAAATAAAAATAGGGTAAACGACGCAACTCTTCTTCGGAAGCATTAGCGCGCGACATGGCCGAGAGATAAATTTTAGTGATAATCATCCCACCCAACAAACTGGCGTTCTGCTCACCGACTCGGCCTTTCGACAAGTTGATTATCAAAATCTTTTTATCATCCATCACCGCCCGCATATCGATCGTCGATTTCGGTTGACCGATGATATTACGAATCAGCGGGTTGGAAGTAAACTGACCAATTTTGTTTTTGATCGCATCGCCGGCTTCTTGCATATATCGCTCATTGTATTTGGCAAATTCATCCACCCAAAAGGATTTGACCGATGGATCAGAGATATTGTTAACCACTTCATCGCGATAACTTTTATCCGACAACATCCGATTGACTCCCAACAAAGTCGAATTCGGATATTCCAATAACGCCAGAATAGTATTGTTCAAAATATATTCCATTCGCGCCGACCAAACATCGGGCCAGATTTTTTTGAAAGTCGCCATCAAGCCATTGGCCACTAAGTGTCGTTGATCTTTGCCCACATCCTCCATCACATTGAAAGAAATCGGGTAATTCAAATCAAACGGCGCAAAATAAATAACATCTTTGATTCGCTCCTGTGGCACATAATCAAGCAGAAGTTCGGCGGTTTTACCGTGTGGATCAATAAAAGCCATGCCCTCGCCATTTTTAATATCTTGAATGGCCATGTTTTCCAACATGGTTGATTTGCCCATACCGGTCTTGCCGATAATATACATATGGCGAGCGCGATCATCAGCCTTAATGCCAAAACGAGTCTTGCGACCGCGAAAATCAGTTTGACCAAAATAATTAATCGTCTGTGGAGAAGACATTTAACTAGATTATACCAAAAATTTTTTTGTATAAAAGCTTTTTGCTATTAGCTTTAAGAAAAATCCTAAAAGCTATAAGCTAAAAACTAACAGCTAGATGCTATCGTACGCTCCCGTCGTATAATGATTGCCCGGATCCCACATCATCCACGAATTTAGACCATTATCATAAACCGCCCGCTTTTCTTCGCGGATCATCTCGGCCGTATAATCAGCCCCCAAATCAAAATCTTGCAACCACGGACGCAATTTGGCCCGCGTCGTGCTGGCTTTTTCTAAACGTTCCGCCGCTACTTTCATATTGTGATTGATTACCGCATAAGGTGACAGAGCCGGTTTTTTAATGCCCATATAACCGGTCGGGTAATGAGACGGGTAGACCATCGGCGCAATAAAATCAAAATAGGGCGCCGCTTTTTCTAGCACTTGGCCAATCCCTAAATCATCATAATTGGTGCAAACCATGCCAAATAAATCAGCCGAGATCGGAATGCCCAGCGGATGAAGTTGGCTCGATAGATACTTGAAAAAACCAGCCAAAACATCCGGCTTATTGCTTTCAGTGGCATGAGAAAAAGGATAAGCGATATCGCGCATGTTACCATCGGACGGAAAACGAATATAGTCAAAATTCAATTCATCAAAACCCAGCGCGTAGGATTCTTTGGCCAATAAAACAGTATAATCCCAAGCTTCTTTCGAGCCGGCATCGAGCCAGGAAATCCCTTTGCGGTCACGCCAGACCGCACCATCACTGGCTCTTTTAACAGCCAAATCAGGACGCTTTTTGGCCAACGACGCGTCTTGAAAAGTCGAAATACGACCAATGACATAAATATTTTTCCGATGCAATTCAGCGATCAATGCCGGCAGATCGGTTATTCTCTTTTCGAACGAACCAAGTTTCTTGATCGCCGGATTATCAATTTCAAAAGCGATCAAACCGGTATAATCCTTAATATCAATTACCACGGCGTTCAATTCGGTGCGATCGATCAAATCAATTAGTCGTGGTCGCAAATTTTTTGATCCGGCGATCCAGCTGGTCATATAAATCGCTTTGACCGCTTTGGGAGTTTTTAGGTGAGTCACCACCGGCTCGGTATTGGTTGCCACCGCCACCGTCGCAACAGACGATTTAGCTTTTCCTTTAATCGCCACCTTTTTGCCGTTACGATCATATTCGACACTACCACCAAAAACCGCCGCCAAGGCCCAAGCGCCGGCCAACAACAAAAAAACTACTCCGACAACCACGATTAGATTTTGACGGCGTTTAGACATCAATTGATTAAAATTTTTTAGCTTTTAGGATTTTCTGTTGGCAAAGGCGCTACTTCTTCGTTTTGACGCTGACTAGTTCTGGCTAGACCAAAAAAGGTGATGAGAACTCCCAAGGCCACCAGAATCATTGTTCGCATCCAGGCCGAAGGGCCTTCTAAAATAGCCACCAGAACTACCAAAATCCCTAAAATAGCATTGGCTCGATTTCGCCAAATAATACGCTTCATAGACTTTTTATTATAGCAAAATTAATCTTTTTGACCAACTAATTTATTGCTTAAATAGATTTCGCAGTTTATAAGTATTACCGTGTATTAATAAGCCCTTATATGAAGCTATGGTTGCGGTGGTCATTTTTGATTTTTTTATCTTTCTTAATACTCTTCTTCTTGTGGTAAATCTTAGAACCCGATGATGAGGAAAATTAGTCCAACCAAGAAAATCTACACCAGAAGCTAAGGTTTTAATAAAAACTTTATTGGGATGTAGAGTAAGCTTAAGATGTTCTAGCAAAAAACTTGATAATTTTGGGATTAATTCTAATAAATCCTTTCTATTATCACCCAAGATCACAAAATCATCAGCATAACGAATGTAAAATTTTTCTTTCAATTTCCTTTTTACAAAGTGGTCAAACTCATTCATATAAATATTTACTAGTAGTTGCGAGGTCAGATTACCCAAAGGCAACCCTAGGCCTTGCCTAGCGGTATAAAAACTACCAATCACTTGCTCCAGTAACCAGATAATATCTGGGTCTGGTTCGTGTTTTTTTAAGATGTTGATAAGAATTTGATGGTCAATGGAAGCAAAAAATTTCCTAATATCGCCCTTTAACACCCAGACAGTTCTGGTGTTATTTTGCGAAATTTTTCGACCAAAAATTCGTAGACGATTTATCGCTCGATGGGTCCCCTTGTTTAAACGACAAGAATATGAATCATAGATAAATTTCTGATTAAAATATGGATAAAGAATACGATAGACAGCGTGATGGATTAGTCGATCACGAACACTGGCCTTGTGAATGGAACGCGGTTTTGGATCATTGATATTAAAAGCCTGATATGACCCATGACAGTAATTTTTATGAGTCAATTCTCTATGTAGTGCTAGAATATTATCAGTCAAATGAAGCGAAAATAATTGAACATCTTGGCGTCGACGTTTGCCACGCAAAAATTCTCGCCAAGCTTGAAGCAAATTTCCAACAGAAATGATATGATCGTAACTATGCCACGACCACCTTTTACTCTCTCTCTCTCTCGGTGATGCTTCGATCCTTAGTCGTATCAAAGAGAGTTATTTGATTTGGATTGATATCGTTCCTCATCTTGCCAAAAATACTCGCCATACTATCGGCGCCAGAATAGAAAATAAATTTCTCGACTTGTTAGATTTGTCATATGTCGCTTATTTTACCGCCAAAGACAAGAAAATTGAAAAAATATCCCGCTGTATTTTATTATTAGACACTTTGAAATTTCTCATCTCGGTCGCATGGGAAGCCAAACTCATTTCCCATCGTCAATGTGAAGAAATCGCCCTCAAACTCGAAGAGATTGGCAAAATGCTCGGTGGTTGGAAGAAAAATTCTGATAATTTGGAAAAGAAAAACCGCACCCTGTAGATGCGGAAAAGAAGACTCTGGCGAGAGAAAGACGAAGCGGTTGTCCGAATTCCACCTGTTGTCCGGATGAGCATCATTGGCGTTGAGCTTCAACTGCTCTTCGTCGGCATTCAAGTTGAAAACATTCGGATTGCCATCGCGATCGGTATTGTGCGCGAAACCATCTGTGTCACTGCCGACCAGATTATCAAAAAGATAAAATGGCTTAGCTGTATTTTATTTGGGATCAAAAATCCGCCAGTATCGCGCACCAAGTTGATTTCTTTTTTGAAAGAAAAACGCCTATCCTCTGTAAAAAGCCTTGGCCATTTACATTCTCAATATGTGCCAACTAGCCAGATTTCAGAAAGCCGTAACCGTCTGAATCAATCAAGCCTAGATAATTTTACAAAAAAAATTTCAAAAATCAAAGGTAAGAAGAAACAAAATCTCTAAAAAATCCAAAGTGATCAAAATTTAAAGACTTACGAGAGAAAGACGAAGCGGCGGCCCGAACCCCACCCGCGGTCCGGATGAGCATCATCGGCGTAGAGCCCCAACTGCCCTCCGCCGGCAAGCAAGTAGAAAACACTCGGAAGGCCACCGCGATCGGTAATCTGCTTCATGGCAATAAGTTTCCAATCTTTACCATCATACTGAAGACGAAGTCGTGGACCAACTTCCGCTGGGCAAAGTTTTAAACCTAATTCTTGAGCCTTGGCATAAATTTGGTCAGTAGTAGCACCACTACTAAAACCCAGCTGTTCGACAGTAAATTGAACCAACTTGTAAGTTTTAGCTTCTCGACTAAAATCAGTTTTTTGCAAAATATCTTGCGCCCAATTTGAAATATAAATATTTTTGGCTTTCAAAACCTCTTCGGCTTTAGCCAGAGAATTGATCCTCTGGTCGGTCTCCTGAGTCATCATAAAAATTTTCTGATCAGGAAAAGATTCGTAAAGATGTTGAATCTGGGGATATTTTTTGATTATTTGATAAACAGCAACATTCCAAGGACCAACATAGGCTATGGTGTCATCGTCAATTTCTGCTGCTGAGTGAGCAATTTGCTCTTTAGCACATTCAAAAATAGTCATCATGTCTTCCTCTGGATTTCTGCCTTGGCGAAGCTCGGCAATGCGCGGGTCGCGGTCGTAACCAAAACCTTCAATAGGAGCACCGATTTCATACAAAAATACCAAATCGTCTTTTGACAACGCTATCCCCGATTGGCTCTTCTTTTCGATAGCCGTCATCTTTTTCATGTCAGAATTCTTCTTCTGGTAACTATCAGCCTCCGGCCCAAATTCTTTGAGCTTGGTCTCCAAAACATCGGCCATGATCGGTTCTAATTCTTGATGATTCAAAACACCTCGAATTTGACCAATTTGCGTTCCGTTCATTTGGATAGCCATACGAGGTTGAGTCGGCAAGCCATTATTGTCCTCCGTGTAATAGACATAAAAATCACCTTGTTTGATATAGTTTTGAGCCGTCGTTCGACCTTCAACGCACCAGCCGGTACCTTTGGCCTGAACTGACTCAAAGAGTTTATCGGCCTCGGCCATATTACCTTTAGAATATTTAACCCAGACACCTTTGACTTCCTCTTTGTTTTCGATACGAACTGCCAAAGATTCTGAAATCAGCTCGGCATAAAGTTTGGCAAAACGTTTAGAGAAATTGGCTTGAACTTCAGAATCTCTAAGATTGGTTTTGTCTTTGATCGCTTGCTCATAGATATCGAGAATTTTCGCTAATGGCGCGCGATAAATATCTGGATAAGGAGCCACTGTTGATTCAGTGCGATCCTTGAATTTACCGAGGGTTTTATCAAATTGAGAAAGTTTGATAACATTTCGCCAGACCAAATATTTAAACCAAGGCGGATAAGCGACATCTTCGGAGGTCAAATAGTCAATCCACTGATCAAGAGAATGCTTCTGGTCAGCAATGATCGTTTCAATCATTTGGTCCCGAACATTTAGCGGTATATTTTCAATCGCTTGGCCATGTTCCCTAGCCACTTGTTTTTGAAGTTCAAAATATGATTCAGGCACCTGTTCTGGTTTGATAACCAAAGTGTCATAAATTTTATCTCGAAACATCTCGAGATTGCGCTCGCGTTTCCTTTCATCCGGATTAAGAAAAATATTCTCCAGTCGGTCAAGATAAGCTTCAATACGCTCAGTCGGATCATTAGGCACTTTTTGGTCGGTTCGACGCTCCTGTCGTTCGACCGCCCGATCAACTTCGGGCGAAGTTTGTAATTCTGGATTTTTGAGGTGAAGAGGGTGTTTTTCCATATGGATTAAATTTAGCACAGATGTTCCGTTAAATTCAAATTACTGGCTTTACAAAATATTGACAAAATATATAAATGATATATTGTGACGACAGATGTATTACTGCTCAAACAGTAAAGGGATACTGGCCGAATGGCCAGCGACAGCGGGTACAAACCTCTGATCTGTCTACATCAGGCTTGGGCTCCAATCCTGAGTTCAAGCTAGGGCTCCACTTGCAAAAGTGGAGCCGAATTTTTTTGTCTTTTTTTTAATTTTTCATCACCAAACTGTTCGCCACTTGGTTGATATCACCCGCACCCATGACGACCACCAAATCTCCAACTTTTGATTCATTTTCTAAGTCTTGTTCAATTGAAACAAAATCACCGAAAAAACTAGCGATATTTTTACCAGCCTTAGCGTTGATTAATTCCACCAATTTTTCTTCTTTAACCTCCGGATCAAATAGTTCACGGGCCGCATATATTTTGGCCACCATTACTTTGTCCACCAGACTCAAAGCCTCGGCAAAATCAGTCATTAAAGCTTTGGTCCGGCTATAGAGATGGGGTTGAAAAGCGATAATTAATTTCCCCATTAAATTTCTTTTGGCCATAAATTCCCGCGCACCACCGATCGTGGCTCTAATTTCCGTCGGATGATGAGCGTAATCGTCATAAACTAAAGCGTCATTTTTGGTTTGACCTTTATATTCAAAGCGACGCCATGTGCCAGTAAATTTTTTCAAAGCTTCGATCGCCGTATTCTGTTCAACATTTAAAATCTGGGCTACAGCCAAAGCGCATTGAGCATTTTTAATATTGTGTTCCCCTGGGACCAACAATTCCAACTTGGAGGTGAAACCTCCAAGTGAACAATAATCAATTATTTGGGCTTTGGTTCGGTTGATTACTGGTGATAGTAATGGATCACTGATATCGCAAATCAAAAAGCCATCTGTCGGGATTCGGCTGGCAAATTCCGAAAAAGCCAATTGAATATCTGCTAGATCTTTGTAGTAATCCAAATGATCACTGTCAATATTGGTGATAATGCCAATCTTGGGATTAAGATTTAAAAATGATCGCCTGTATTCACAAGCTTCGACGACAAAATAGTCGCTTTGGCCGGCGATGAAATTAGTGGCTTTCCCCGAGGGTAACCCTAGGGAAATTTCCCTAGGGTTACCCTCGGGGAGCAGTAAGCTACCAACAATCACCATCGGATCAAGTTTGGCCTCGATCAAAACTTTAGCAATCATGGCTGTGGTCGTGGTTTTACCATGCGTTCCCGCCACCGCAATCGTATATTTATCGGCTGAGATCAAACCAAGCATTTCCGGATAAGTTCGACACTCGATCCCCAATTCTCTGGCTTTTTTCAATTCTGGATTATCTTCGGAAATAGCAATGGTATAAATAACCAAATCAATATCCGCTGAAATATTTTTCGCCACCTGTTGATAAAAAATCTTGACCCCAAGTTTTTCTAATTCTTCGGTCACGACACTCTTGGCTCGATCAGAACCCATTATCCTCCTCTCCTCGCCGAAGCTTTGCGAAGGTGGGTCCAACAATAACATCCGCGCAATGGCCGACATACCAATACCACCAATACCAATAAAATAAATAGATTTTATTTTATTTAAATCCATTTATTTTATTTTCTTTACTAAACTAACAAATTGATCACCCCGATCATATTCATTTTTAAACACACCGAAACTGGCCGCCCCGGGTGAGAGTAGGACCACATCTCCACGATTTGCTTGCAACTTGGCCCAAGCAAAGGCGCTCTTCATATTATCAAAAACTTCGAACGGGATTTTGTTCTTACCCAAAGCTGTGATGATTTTATCAGTGGCCGCTCCCTTGAATAAGGCTAGGGCTTTGACTGTTTTTTTTACCACTTTGGCGTAGTCACCATAAGTTAATTCTTTGTCGGCACCACCGCCCAGTAAAATAATCTGGCCCTGATATTTTTTCAATGCCTCCAAAGCCGCCATCACCCCATCCGGTGTGGTCGCGGTGGTATCGTTATAATATTTTACGCTTTTAACTTCACGGACAAATTCGAGTCGCCCCGGTACACCAGCAAAATTTGCCACCGCTTTTTTAATCACCGCTTCTTTTACTCCCAACGCTCGCGCCGCTTCGACAGCTAACGCTGTATTAAATAAATTATGCTCGCCCAGCAATTTGGTTTTCCAGCCGACAGGGAAATTCTTAGCATTAACTTCTATTAGTTTTCCCCCATTTTTTATCTTCGATCTTTGATTTTTGATCTTTTTCGCTATTTCTTTACCCGCTACGATCACATCACCCGTTTTTTGATAGCGATAGATATTGGCTTTATCGGCAAAATAAAGTTCCATCGAATTCTTATAATAATTCTGATGATCAACAAGTAAATTCGTAAAGACAGAGACATGGGGACTAATACCCTCTTCCGGACCACCAGAAAGTCCGCGCACAGACGGACTAAAGCTATTCAATTGCCAAGAATCCAGTTCCATCAAAACGGTGTCAGTGTCTTTGATTTTTTTAACGAGAGGCAAAGTGGCCAACCCACGAATATTGCCGCCCAAGTGAACATTCTGGTCACCAAAAGCGGATTTTAAAATATCGGCCAAGAGCATAGTCACAGTCGTCTTGCCACGCGTTCCAGTCACACCGACTATTTTTACCTTCGGTAAATGTAATTTTACAAATTTAACAAAAAGTGAAGCATCCTGTTCGATGGGGATATTATTTTTTCGCGCTTCGGCCAGAAAAATAGAATCCATCGGCACATTAGCGGCGCGAATAATTAAATCGCGATTGGCAAAATCGGCCAAGCGGTGCTCGCCGAGAACATATTTTATATTCTTATATTTAGCTAACGGTTTTAGTGCTGAAGCCAATTGTTCCTCCGTCTTGAGATCGGTGACAATCAAATCCGCCCCGCATTCAGCCAAGAATTTCACTACCCCGATCCCCCGACCAAGAAGCCCCAAACCCATTACGGTCACCTTCTTATTTTTAGTATATTTTTTGAATTGCTTAAGCATAGCAAAAACATTCTAGCACAAAAATAAAAAAATCGTATTTGGACTCAAGGTATTGTTTTTTGCGGTTTTTTTGGTATATTTTAACTTGCTAAGCGCGTGTAGCTCAGGTGGTTAGAGCGCGTCACTGATAATGACGAGGTCCCAGGTTCGAGTCCTGGCATGCGCACCAAACAAAAAACCGACTATGGCCGGTTTTTTGTTTGTGTTTTTATTGAGCCGGAGTCGTGGCTGGCAAAGTGGTAAAACCAATTTCGCCACCAGTACCAGCGGCAACCGGCAAATTGTTAGCCGGAGTGACCTCAGAATTTTTGGTCAATTGGTAGACACCAAAACCCAAAATAATCACTAGGCCGACAATCAAAACTCCAATAAGTGTCTTGTTCATAAAAAATTAATCGACTAGATTATTAATAAATTAAGTTTAACTCTAAAATCGTTAATTATGAAATAAGTATGATCTGCATCTAAATCTAGCTATTCTTTCTTTTGTCCCGTTTAGCTCGAGGTTAGCCGATCGAGCGCGGCGATTTGTTGTTATTTGAATGCCTTCGAAAAGAATTCAATTGGTGCCAAAATCATCACCATCCCCACACCCCGAAGGGTGTGAGAAACGACCCGTCGATCATCATCAAAAAGATGAGGATGACGAATTCACTTGGAAATAATTCCACGACCAGCTTCCGCTAGCCGTGCCTTGTTACGACTTAACCCTTGTTACCGAACTTACCTTAGAACCACCGAAGTGGTGCTTTGGGTACTCCCGGCTCCCTTGGCTTGACGGGCGGTATTAGAATACACTTGCAATTACTTGTCAAGGTTTCCACACCACGGAGCGAGCGGCTTTCCCGCACTCTCGCGGTTTTTGTAGGTCTTCGCTTTTTTCCCTCTCTTTCTTAATTCATCTCTCAGATGAACGATTTTATTAAATCCTTCATCGCTAAGATGCTTTTTATCACAAGCCATCAAAACAATCTCCTTAAAAATTTTATAGGATCCGGCTTTTTTAGCTTGTAAAGGATGAGAATCGAGAAAAGGAAATAACACATCCCTCATTGTCTTACTGCTAGTGACTTTATATTTAGCGTGCGGAAACCAACCATAACGCTCATACGAGCAATCATAGATCTTGCCACACCCTATCGTGACCAAAATCCTCTCTAGTATTTCTCGGTCATCATCCCGCAGTTCTATTTCAAACTCCGGTCTGATTTCAAAACCTCTTTTCAAGGTTTTGTGCTTGCCGATACTAACAGAAAAAGATCCTTCGCCATCGATAAAACCAGCGACATAATTGGGATCAAGTTTCTCCCTACAAATTTGTTCCTTCCCAAAAGGTTCGGCTAATTTATCATTTCTGACAAACGGCTTCCTTTTGGTACTACGAACTCTGCTGACTTCTTGCATCGCTTTTAGAATAATTACTTACTTCTATACTCTCGATGTTAGCAAACACCGAGAGACCCTGCAAGATCTCCCACGGTAACCGATACACATTTTTCTCTTATCTCGATGCCACTGCACGCTATACAGCTTTTGATATCACAGAAGCTTCTCCCTGTACTCGCAGGATCGCCTCTGTATAGCGCCTAATAACTGACATTCAAGCTAAGAAATGCTACCTCTAACCTATATTTAAAGTTAGAGCCTCTAACAAAAGAGGTTTACCCCTTCACCTGCCCCCTCACGGAAACAGACTGGTATTTCGCTTCAAAACCCTGTGAATGGTCTTGGTTGGATTTTCACCAACTAGCGTACTCGATCGCATGGCGACCCGAGTACAAGACTCGAGAACGTATTCACCGCAGTATAGCTGACCTGCGATTACTAGCAATTCCGGCTTCATGAGGTCGAGTTGCAGACCTCAATCCGAACTGGCGCCGCCTTTTAGGATTAGCTCAGGGTTTCCCCGTCGCGACCTATTGTAACGGCGATTGTATCATGCGTGTAGCCCAGGATGTCAAAGGGACATGCTGACTTGGCGTCATCCTCGCTTCCTTCCTGTTAAACAGGACAGTCTCGTCTGACAAATATAACAGACGACAAGGGTTGCGTTCGTTACCCCACTTAAGGGAACAATTCAAACCACGAACTGACGACAGCCATGCATCACCTGCCCAAATGTCCTTGTGAGAGTTCCCAACTTTCGCTGGGCTTTCATTTGGGTTTCAAACCCTGGTAAGGTTCTTCGTTTATCGTCGAATTAAACCGCATGATCCACTGCTTGTGCGAGTCCCCGTCTATTCTTTTGAGTTTTAGCCTTGCGGCCGTACTTCCCAGGCGGATCACTTAACGCGTTAGCTTCGCCTCTCAGAGGGTCGATACTCCGAAAAGCTAGTGATCATCGTTTAGGGCGTGGACTACCGGGGTATCTAATCCCGTTCGATCCCCACGCTTTCGTGTTTCAGTGTCAGGTGGGCGCCAGCTTGCTGCCTTCGCCTTTGGTATTCCCCATGATATCAACGGATTTCACCCCTACACCATGAGTTCTACAAGCCTCTCACCCCCTCTAGTTTTGCCGTTTCTTTCGCAGCTTTCGGGTTGAGCCCGAAGTTTTAACAAAAGACTAACAAAACCACCTACACACCCTTTACGCCCAATAAATCCGGATAATGCTTGGACCACTCGTATTACCGCTGCTGCTGGCACGAGTTTAGCAGGTCCTTATTCATGAGGTACCGTCATATCCAATAAATGGTTTTCTTCCCTCATAAAAGATCTTTACGTCCCTAAGGACTTCATCAATCACGCGACGTCGCTCCGTCAGGCTTTCGCCCATTGCGGAAGATTCTCGACTGCAGCCACCCGTAGGTGTATGGTCCGTGTCTCAGTACCATCGGTGGGGGTCAGGCTCTCACCTCCCCTAAACGTCATTGCCTTGGTAAGCCATTACCTTACCAACTAGCTGATATTCCGCAGGCTCTTCTTCAAGCGGCTTACGCCTTTACCCCGAAGGGACTATTTGGAATTATTCCGCCTTTCGGCGGGTTATGCCAAACTCGAAGGGAGATTCCCACGTGTTACTACCTCGTTCGCCGTGGGTCTAAACCCACTCGACTTGCATGCCTTATCCACGTCGCCAGCATTCATCCTGAGCTAAGATCAAACTCTCAAAAAAAGATATTAACAATAAATTGAAAATAACTTTTGTAATAAACGGAACAAAAGAAAAAACAATAGAAATTAAATGCTTGTCCGCCTAAGTTTCTGCGGGGCAGAAATTTTGGTGGACTCTTACTTTTTACTTATTAAATTTTCAAGGTTCTGGGTTCAAAAAAGTACCCCTTCAGGTACTCGGACAATTATACTCGGGCGAAAGCAAAAGTCAACCCTAAAAAAACCCTGCCAAAGCAGGGTTTTTTTAGGGTTATTTATGATTACTTTTTCCCCCACTTTTCCCAAATCACCAACAGTGGCGAAGCCACGAAAATTGAGGAATAGGTGCCGAAGAACATGCCGATGACCATAATCAAAGCAAAGTTTTTAGTGGAATCGGCGCCAAACAAATACAAGGCCACCAAAGTCAAAATCACCGTCAAGGAAGTATTGATTGAACGAACAAATGATTGGCTCAAACTAATCCCGACAGTTTCTTCAAAATCACGACCAATGCGATTTTTTACATTCTCCCGAATCCGATCAAAAATCACAATAGTATCATTGACTGACAAAGCCATAATCGTGAGCAAAGCGGTCAAAAAAAGCGCGTCGGCTTCAAAGGTGCCAAAATGACCCAAATAAGCCGCCACCCCGCTGGCAATAATCACATCGTGAAAAAGAGCGATAATAGTCACCACGCCATATTTCCACGAACTGACTACATAAGAAACTTTATTGAAAGCCAAGGCGATAAATAAAATAATCACAATCATCACCAAAGCAATCGCCATGATTCCTTTGCGCGCCAATTCCTGACCAACAGCTGGCCCAATCGAACTAAAGCGTTTTTCAATTACTGGATTTTTACCGTCATCAGAAATGACGGCTTCGATCGCCTGTTTTTCAGTTTGACTAATAGTTTTGGTTTTGATTAATAGATTTCCCTCACCCACCGGTTGGGCGCTAATCGCCCCCAAATTCAGTTTTTCTAAATTGGCGCGTAAAACAATGACATCAGGACGAACACCGGTATATTCCACTTCGTAAATCGTCCCACCCAAAAAATCAGTCCCCGGATTAACGCCGTACATCCAAACGAGAACTAAAGCTGTGACCACAAATAAAACAGAAAGACTAAGAAAAATTTTTCGATATTTAATAATGGGCATAATTTTATTTCTGATTGGTATTTTTGGCTGTAGTAAAGCCACTGCTAAAAAGAAAGCGGACAATTTTACTTTCACCTTTGAAACCGAGAGAAAAGAGTAAAGTGCGAGTAACCGTGATCGCCGTGAACATGCTGATGATCACTCCAATCGCCAAGTTCAAACCAAAACCGCGAATCAAACTGGAACCAAACCAGAATAAAATAACGGAAGACAAAATAGTCGAAATATTGGAATCACGAATCGAAGACCAGGCGCGAGCAAAACCATCCGTTACGGCATTCTGAACATTTTTACCATTACGGATTTCTTCTTTCAGTCTTTCAAAAATCAAAACATTGGCATCCACCGCAATACCTAGTGAGAGAATAAAGCCGGCAATACCAGCAGCTGTCAGAGTGACTGGAATTAATTTGAAGATCGCGAGGACCAAGGCGACATAAATCGACAATGAAATCACCGCTATCAACCCGGGTAAGCGATACCAAAAGAGCATAAAGAGTGCGATAAAAATCAGACCAATCAAACCAGACTTTACGCCGGCTTTCATCGCTTCTTCACCCAAAGTCGCGCCAATTGTCTGTGTCGAAGCAAGTGATACTGGCACCGGCAAAGCCCCGAGATTTAAATTGCGCACTAAAGTCTTGGCTTCGGTAACTGTAAATTGACCACTAATTTCCGCCTTGCCATCACGGATTGGTTCGCGAATGACCGGCGCTGACAACATCTTGCCATCCAAGAAAATCGCCAACTTTTTATTGACATTCTCCTCCGTAATTTTAGCAAACAATTTTACCCCCTCATCGTTAAAAGCTAGACCGATCGAAGGGCCAATCGAATCTTGATTGAATTGAACAGTTGAACTTTTCAAATATTTACCCGTAAAACCCGAAGACATAAAATCGGCATCTTCTTGGGCTAAAGCTAACTTTTCCGCTCCAAAACGATCGGTTATTTTTCGATTCAATTCTTCGACTGTCGTTGAAGCGTTGATGGTACTAATTTCTTGCAGGTAATCAGCCACTGCTTTTTTAGCGGTTCTGATCGCCTCTTTTTCCACCCCATCCGGCCGTTCAATTCTAAATTCCAGAGAAGGTGTCTCATTGATCATCGCTTGGGCTTTTTTCAAATCAGTCACACCGGGCAATTCGACAATCAAACGATGTTTAGCGTTGTTACCAATACCCACTTGTTCGGCCTGAACAATCGGTTCGCCCACCCCAAAAGCGTTGACTCGACGCTCGATCACTTCGCGCAAAGCGCTCATCGCTTCCCCCACTTGACTAGGGTCAATCTTGGAAGTATCGGCATCGTAAATCAGTTGACTGCCACCGGATAAATCTAGACCCAAACGAAAAGGCCGATAGGCCCAAGAAGTCGGATTGGTTTCTGATAGATAATCAAAATAACCAACCCCCAAACCACCCAATAAAAGCAGGATGGCTAAAACGCGTGTTTTTGTATTCATACGAAGTGAATTATAACCACAAAACCAGTAAAAAATCAATTAGGCTAAGTTACTGTCGAAAAAATATTTTTTGCCAAAGTCTTTGCACAAGAAGACCAAAGACAAAACCGATCGTCAAACCAACGACCACATCACTCGGCCAATGCACACCAGCCACCACTCGAGCCACAGCAATGATAATCGCGCCGACAGACAAAACAACGGCAATTCGACGATCTTTAAACAAAACAGATGCGCCAGCCAAAGAAGCCATAAAAATTGCGTGACCAGAAGGCATCGATTCCAATCCCCCATTCACAAACAGAGGTTTTATATTATTTAATAAAACGAATGGTCTGGGACTTAAGTAGAGATACTTAAAAAATCCGGTCAGAAACCAAACCGTTCCCGCCGAGAAAAAAATTAGCAACATTTTGAAAAATTCTGGCCAAGATTTTTTAGCCAGAATAAACACAACCAAAACGATCACCACCACCCACGGCAAAATCTCGGCGCAAAAATAAATCAGTCGATCAAACCAAACCGAATGACTAGTCAAATTATTCAGTAATAAAAATAATTTAGTGTCCATTAATTTATTTTAGCTAGTTTGATCAGATTTTCAAAAATTTTAGCTACCACCACCGGCCCCACACCACCCGGCACCGGTGTAAACAAACTGGCCTTGTCGGCACAAGCTGGATCAATATCGCCAGCCAATTGGCCGTTTTGTTCACTGGTGCCACAATCAATTAAAACCACTCCCTCTTTAATCCCGCCGACGCTAAGCTTTGGCGAGGCAAGCATCTCTGGTTTTATTAAGCCCGCCTTCCCCACTCCACTAATTATCACATCGGCGACTAAAGTTTTTTCACGAAGATTTTTAGTATTAATATCAACCACTTCCACTTCATGACCGGCTTGGGCCAAACAAATAGCAATTGGTCGACCGACCAATTGTCCCTGCCCCACTACCAAGATTTTTTTGCCAGTCAAATCAACATGACCTCGACGCAAAACTTCCATTACCGCTTCGACTACTGGCGAATCAACACTGGCGTTATCAGTCAAAGCATCGACATCTTTTTCGGCGGGAATTAAATTTAAAATCTTGTTGGTGTTGATCTGCTTCGGCAATGGTAATTGCACCACAATTCCACTTACCCTCTCATTGTTGGCCAGCTTATTTATTTCTTCAGCCAAATCAACTTCCAAAATATCCGCCCCAAATTCTAACACTCGCATCTCCACCCCAATTGCTTCGCCAAACTTTTTTTTCCGTTCAACAAACTTAGTCGAAGCGGGATCGTCACCCACCAACACAACTGTCAAAATCAATCGACGACCAATCAATCGCTCTTTCAATTCGGCTTTTATTTCTTCGGAAATTTTTTTACCATCAATAATCATCTGTTTAATCCTACTTTGAATTGCAAAACTTGTCGAAGCAAAATTTGTCAAAAAAACTTTCTTAATTTCAAAATGGTTGGGCTTGTTGTCTCTGGTTTTGAAATTAAGTAAGTTTTTGAACAAATTTATTCCGTAGGGCAAGAAAAATCCGTACCCTAGAAAAGTGATGGCAAGTAAAAAGTTTTGCAATTACTTCACTCCTAAAATTTCTTTTAACTCCGCGATGCCATCTTCCAACTTCACGGCTGGTATCCAGCTTAAAATTTCTCGCGCTTTAGTATTGTCGGCCAAAGTATCGTGCGGTTCTAGACGTGCCGGCAAATATTCGATCTCACCACCAATCAATTCTGCCACTGTTTTAATACTAAAATTTCGTCCAGCCCCAATATTAAAAACTTCACCGCCACTCACCTCCTTTTCCATCGCCAAGATATTAGCTTGCACCACATCGTGAACAGAAGTAAAATCGCGGGTTTGAGAACCATCGCCGATAATCGTCAATTTTTCACCCGCTTTTTTCTGTTTTAAAAATTTAGCAATCACTAAGGCGTAAGCGCCTTCATCATTTTGGTGTGGTCCATAAACATTAAAATAACGCAGGCAAACTGTTGGCAGATTATAAACTTGAGAAAAAACTCGACAATACATTTCACCAATATATTTTTGCAAACCATAAGGACTTTTGGGATGAGCCGACATTGTTTCGACCAGAGGCATCACTGGCTGATCGCCATAAGCCGAACTCGAGGCACTGTAAATGACTTTTTTTACTCCAGCTTCTTTAGAAGCCAATAAAACATCCAAGGTTCCCACCACATTAGCTTCGTTGGTTGCCAGTGGGTATTCAATCGAAAACTGAACTCGTGGCAAAGCGGCCAAATGAAAAACATAATCGATACCAACAAAAAGCGGTTTAATCGCTTCGTAATCGGTAATATCCATTTCATGAAAAATCGCTTGCGGATTGACTTGTTCGCGTTTGCCACCAGATAAATTATCCAAGACATGAACTTCAAAGCCTTTGGCGATCAATTCGTCGGTCAAATTTGAACCAATAAAACCGGCTCCACCAGTGACGATAACTTTAGTCATTTTATTTTCCCTTACTTAAAATTAAAATTTTAACGGTTTTTAAGGCAATCGAAATATCCAGCCACAAATTGCGATTTTTCAGGTAATACAAATCGTAAGAAAGTTTATTTCTAGTTTCGACAATATCCACCCCATGATGCGGATGACCTTCCTGATAAATTTGGGCCCAACCAGACAATCCTGGTTTGACGATATGACGGACTTCATAAAAAGGAATAGCCTCGCTGTATTGTTTAACTGGCTCGGGAAATTCCGGTCGCGGTCCCACCAAGGACACATCACCCCACAAAACATTCCAGAGTTGAGGGATTTCATCGATGCGAGTCTTGCGTAAAATCTGACCCAATTTGGTGACTTGATTTTCCACTCCCGCTTCCCAGCGACCACCATCATCGGCCACAGTCATCGTGCGAAATTTAAATAGATTAATCGGCCGACCATTTTGCCCCAAACGTCTCTGAAAACTAAATAACGACCCTTGGTCAAAAACTTTCATTAAAATCCAAACTAACGGATAGACCGGCAGGGTGATAATAGCTAAAACAAAAGCCAAAATAAAATCAATTGTCCGTTTTAAAAAATCATAAATAATTTTGGAACGGTTGGTGATATTTTCTAAAAACCAGCGTTCATCGATCATCGATAATGGCACTCGTTCAAAAACTTCTTCGTAAAAACTATCGACAGTCACAAAATTGACCCCCTTGAATAGCAATTGATAAAAATCTTTGACTAAGCCTTCGTTGTCACCATAAGGGTTAGACACGATGGTCGTAACATGGCTGCGACCCAGATCACCAATCTCCCCATCGACGATGGCCGAATTGTATTGTTTATTAGTCTTGATTTCTTTTTTTAATTCTTCCACTTCACGACCCTGACAAGCAAAATAAATCCGCTCACGTCGACCACGCAACAAAAGTGGCACCAGAAAACGGCGCCAACTAAAAATCAAGAAAAATGACCAGAAAAGATCAATAAACAGGATCGTCTTTGGATTAACACCGAAATAAGGTAAAAAATAAAAGAAGACAATCGCGATGCCACTGTTGATCAACAAGGCATTAAAAATAGTTTGCGGTAGACGATGACGAAAAAAGATTGCCGGCCGACCATAAAGATCAGAAATAAAAAAGACCAAAATCCAAACCGCAAAAATGATCAGAAAAGGCAAAAGATTTTGAGAAAAAACTTCCCAGCTGGGAATTTCTCTGGCGCGAGAAAACAAAGTTAGCCATAAAGCCACGACAAAAAATGAGATGTCGCCAACCAAAAGAGTCATTATCCCCCGACTCGATGAAAACTGCATATTCTCGCCATCATACAACAAAAAAGGCTTGAAATCTAGTCGGGTCGACAAGAAGACAAAAAAGTGGAAAAATACCAAAAAACGTGTATATTTAAGCTTAAAACCGCTAAAATGATCGGCCAACGAACCAAAATTTTTTATTTAATCACCAAGGGTAATTTCGGAGGGGCCCAGCACTATGTTTTTGACCTCGCCACCAACCTGCCACCGGCCGATTTTGATGTCACTGTCATTTTGGGCCAAGGCGAAACCCTAGCCAAAAAACTGGCCGAAAAAAACATCCGAGTTGTTAGCTTACCAGAATTGGGGCGCGACATGAATCTATTTAACGATTGGTCGGTTTTTTGGTCGCTCTTTTTTCTTCTGCGACGTGAGCGTCCAGATATTATTCATCTCAATAGCGCCAAGATCGGTGGTCTGGGTGCCTTGGCTGGTCGTTTAGCTGGGATTAAAAAAATCATTTTTACTGGCCATGGCTGGGCTTTCAACGAAGCTCGACCGTGGTGGCAAAGAAAGGTCATTTCTTTTTTTCATTGGCTGACGATTATTTTTAGTCATCAGACGATTTTAGTAGCAAAAAGTTTACACAACCAGATTATCACTTGGCCTTTCGTCGCCGGTAAACTGAGACAAATCTACAACGGCCTCGACTATATTAATTTTCTTTCTGAACGCGACGCTCGTCTTTTGCTTTTACCTGATAAAATTGAAAAATTTTGGCTTGGGACTATTGCCGAACTTCATTACAACAAAGGTTTGGATATTTTAATCGAAGCTTTTTCGCGCTTAGTCAAAGATATGCTTGGCAGTCAACTCGGTTGGTCGCTCTATTTAATCATCATTGGTGAAGGTGAAGACAGAAAATATCTAGAAAAAATAATTAAAGAAAAACGACTCGACGGCCGAATTATTTTGCTTGGTCAAGTGGAAGACGCCAATCGCTACCTGAAAGCTTTTGATATTTTTGTTTTACCTTCACGCACCGAAGCCTTGCCCTATGCCATTCTCGAAGCCGGTCTGGCCGGCCTTCCGATCGTCGCTTCGGAAGTCGGCGGTATCCCCGAAATTATTCCCGATGCTGAATACGGCCTCCTCGTTCCGCCCGCCAATGTGGCTGAACTGGAAAAATCACTCAAATATATGGTCATAAAAGAACATTATCGCGCCCTCGTCGGCACCAATATCCAAAAACACATCCGCGACAATTTTACCGTCAAAAAGATGGTAGAGGAAACGATGAAGTTGTATTTAAAATAAAATTATAACCCACTCCGTATAAAAGGGAGGTTCAACCTTCGACAACTTTCAATTTTAACTAACTTGCAAAAGTTATTTACAACTATTTTTGAACCCCCCGTTATTCGGACGAAAAATGTGAACCTTGTTTTCTGGTTCTATCTCAAACTTAATATGACTAATCTCTTCAGCCTTTAGTTTTCCTTCAGCTTTTGCAATATAAATTCTCAACCCACCGCCACTCTCTGTTGTGTTAATAATTGCGACATTAAACTCTACAGGCTTGATAATCCTAAAACCTGTTCCATCGACACCATTTTTAATCGAGGTTATGGTAGATTTTATATATTCTGCAAGTTCCTTTGAATCAATGTCCATAATGTAATTCTATTTAAAAAACCATTTGAAATGCCCATTTAACTACAGCGAAAACAACCACCCCAACAATAAATAGTATTACCAATGCGGGAATAAGGCTCAGCATTAGTTCAGGTAAATCGCACCAAGAAGATGCTGTTTCTTTGTAATCTGTTTTTCCCTCTTCACTTTTCATATTGAAATTATTATCTTCTTTATTTTTAAAAAATCAAGTGATATTTTTCTTTGATTGTTCATGAATGGGAAATTGAACCCCCCCCTTTTTTGGATCGAGAACATGGAGCGAAACTTGTTGAATTTAAAAGCCTCGTGGAACTGTGGCCAGCATGGTTCCCGCCCTTTCTGTATTTTTGTCTGCCTCCAGCAGACGAGGGCGGGATGGCCACGTGGAACGGAAGAAAACCCCTCGCTGGAGGGGTTTTCTGTGCTTTTAAATTTAACAAGTTGAGCGAATTTTACTGTGGCCCAATAAACTCATTCTGAATATCGTCGCGATGGTAGGCTAGCGAATACTTGCGCATACCCATCAACATTCCCAAACCGATAAATTCGGTCAATAAATGCGAGCCACCATAGCTCATAAACGGCATCGGTAGACCGGTAATTGGCATCAAGCCGATGTTCATGCCGACATGAACAATAAAATGAGCCATCAGAAAAATCGCCAAACCGGTAGCAAACAAGGTTTCAAAATTAGTCGCTCCCACCACCGCATTGGCTAACAAGCGCCAAACAATCAAAGCAAATAATAGAAAAACAAAAGCCACACCAACCAAACCCCATTCTTCGGCAAAAGCGGCAAAAATAAAATCGGTTTGGTATTCCGGCAAAAAATTTAAACGTGATTGGGTGCCATAACCTACCCCCTTGCCTAAAATTTGACCCGAACCGACCGCCACCATCGACTGGAAAGCGTTGTAGCCGGAACCGCGAATATCGGCTAGCGGATGAACAAAGGCGGTTACCCGCGCTTTTTGATAGGGTTGTAAAACAAAAAACCAACCAATCGTAAAAACAATCGCGCCCAAGGCCAGAATGGCAAAAAGATGCTTGCGAGAAATACCAGACACCATTACCATTCCCAGCCAAATAGAAAAAATAATCAAAGCCGAACCGAAATCAGGCTGGATTAAAATTAAACCAAAAGGAACCAGCGCATAGAGGCCGGAAATAATAATATGACGGATATTGGCAATCTCAATATGACGTCGCGAAAAATATTTAGCCAACATCCCCACCAAAACAATTTTCATAAAATCTGCCGGCTGAATCGCGATTGTGCCAAACGATAACCAACTTTGCGCCCCCTTACTGACTTTACCAATCAAAAAAAGTAAAGACAAAAAAGAAATGAGGATTAAATAAAGCGAAGCGATCACTCCGCTCCGACGCAAAAAACGCCAATCGATCAAACTACAAACAAAAAAAGCGATTAGAGACACGGCGATCCACACTAATTGTCGATCGAAATAATATTGCTTGGCGGTAAAAGAACTCATGGTGATGAGCCCAAAAGCCAAAAGGGGTAAAGTCGAAAAAAAGAGCACCCAATCGATATTTAAAAAATTTCTCCAAACCCGGGTCATGGCATCAAAACATTGTGCTCAAAACCATTTAAGCGCCAAGAAAAATCAATCGTCGCCGGCTCCTGTTTTAAAGCTTCTGGCCAAGTAAAGAACACTTCTTTTTTTTGTCCGGCCTCCAAACTGTCCACAACAGTTTGACTGCCAGCATAAACATTCTGTTTTTCATCAGTCAACAATGACACAATTTTAATTTTTTTTAAGGTCTTAAGACTGTTGTTGGCCACCTTGAGACGAAGTTTAGGGGTTGTAGAGGGCGCGGAAAAACTATTATTCTCGATCACTCTTTGCAAACTGATCGCGGTGGGTACCGGCTTGGCGCGGGTCCATTCCACTTGATTAGTAAAGATTAAATTGGCTGATATGGCCTGCTGATTGGCAGTTTCAAAACCTGATTCAAAAATAGTGAATTTCTCTCCCGGGTTGATATAGGTCGAGCCTAATCGTTCGGCTAAAATCACTCCTTCGCGATTGTAAAGACGAATCTTATAATTTACATTCTTGATCCCCCGATCATTGTTTTGATTCTCAATCATCGTGACCACATCATAGCGATTGGTCGCGACCGGCAAAACTCTGGTCCAGAGAATTTTAAGCGGAATAGTCGTAGCCACACAAGCTTGAGCGCAAGGACCACCACAATCGATTCTCTCCTCGCCTTGATTTTGGCGACCATCAAAACAGGTCGAAGTGGGAAAAAAATACCAAATCAAACCGGCGATAACCACCGCTAAAAACAGCAGGACGACAAATAAATAGAGAAGTTGTCTTCGGGATCGCCACCTCATTATGGCTATTATACCAGAAACAGCCGAGATTAAAATCTCGGCTGTTTCTTAGTTTTACAATCAAATACTCTGTGTTGGCGACTAGTTACTCTCCCTTTACAAGTACCATCACCACTAGCAGGCTTAACTTCCGAGTTCGGAATGAGATCGGGTGTGACCCTGCCGTTAAATCACCAACACAGAAAATTCAATTTCAAAAAGGTAAAAGTACTGCCTTGCAATCCTCCAAAATTTTATTTCATAAAACTTAGGAGGATGAATGATTTACAGATTTCCTAATAGGAATGGACGAATTAGTACGCCACGGCTGAACATCTTACGATGCTTACACCTAGCGCCTATCAACCTGGTAATCTCCCAGGAGTCTCATAACGACAATTAATCTTAGAGTTGGCTTCCCTCTTAGATGCTTTCAGAGGTTATCCATTCCCGACTTAGCTGCGGAGCGGTGCCGTTGGCACGACAGCTCCCAGACCAGAGGTCAGTTCATTTCGGTCCTCTCGTACTAGAAACAAATCTCTTCAATTGTCAACGCCTGCAGTAGATAGGAGACCAACCTGTCTCACGCATGTTCTAGCTTAAATTCTCCTAAAAATCTAAGCTTATCCACTTGTTGCCAAGTGCATTGGACTATACCTTTATCCCTATTTTGAAAGGATAACCAACGTTTAGTCTCTACGGGGTTAATACACGCTTTTTTCGTTTCTTTGAGTAATTCAACTCTCTAAAACGATCAATCAAATCTATCAATTCCTGAAAATCTTTTTTATCTTTGACTTGCTGTTTTAAAATAATTATTTTTTCCATTAAGCTAGCTTGTGCCTTTTTCATTAAGAGAAAAGGTTTAACTAATTTTAGAAAATAAATTATTTCATCTTGTTTTCCTATAATGTGTTCAATGATGCCATCTTTTCTTTTTCTCTGATAACCGCAACCAATTAGATTACTAATTTGAGAAAAATTTTGAGCATCTTGAGCTGATTGATAAAAAACAATATATGGAGCAACTTGATAACCAAAACGATAAGTTTTGTTTATTTTTGCTTGCACATAAATGCTTCCATCAGCATCTAGAAAACCAGCTAAATAAGATTTTTGAATTGACGAAATAGATTTTGGCATATACAACTTCCCTCGGTATTATCCTATCATGTGACAGTTTGTCATTCAATAGGATTTCACCGATATGAGTTGGTTTTGCACTCAAAGATTACTCTTCGAGGCCGCCGTGATGATGTCTTTTACCTCGGGTTCAAACTGTTCAAAGACCAAATTATTTTAGTCACTGAACGGTTTGAACCCAGCTCGCGTATCTTTTTAAATGGCGAACAGCCATACCCTTGGGACCTTCTCCAGCCCCAGGATAAGATGAGCCGACATCGAGGTGCCGAACTGTGCCGTCGCTATGGACGCTTGGGCACAACTAGCCTGTTATCCCCAGAGTAGCTTTTATCCGTTAATCTCCGGCCGCGTCTAAAACGAACCGTCGGTTCACTATGCTCTGCTTTCGCACCTGCTCGGCATGCACGCCTTACAGTCAAGCTGGCTTGTGCCATTACACTATCGGCACGGTTTCCATTCGCGCCTAGCCAACCTTAATAGACTCCTCCGTTACTGTTTAGGAGGATATCGCCCCAATAAAACTACCTACCAGATACTGTCTCGCCGGGTTTTTGCCCCGGTGGTTAGAATATACATCGTTCAAGAGTGGTATTTCACTGTCGGATCCATGACAACCGAGATCATCACTTCAAATCCTCCCACCTATGCTACGCAGGAAAAACGTATACTCAATATCAAGCTATAGTAAAGCTTCTGGGGTCTTTTCGTCTAACTGCAGGTAGAGGGCATCTTCACCCCCACTGTATTTTCACCGAGCGAATCCTCGAGACAGTTCCCCAGTCGTTACGCCATTCGTGCACGTCGGAACTTACCCGACAAGGAATTGCGCTACCTTAGGACGATTATAGTTATCGCCGACATTCACCAGGGCTTATAAACTCAACTTGATATAATCTCATCAAACTTATTTGACCTTCTGGCATTGGTCAGGCGTCACCCCCTATACTTCCTCTTGCGAGTTTGCAGGGAGCTGTGTTTTTGATAAACAGTCGCCAGGGATACTTTAGCTGCGGCCCATACTAGATGGGCAGGCCTTATTGCGAACTTACGGCCGATTTTTTGCCGAGTTCCTTGAGGATCTCTCACTCGTTCACCTTACTCTTCTCGAGCTGACTACCTGTGTCGGTTTGTGGTACGGATTTCCTTCAAATAATCTTAGAAGCTTTTCTTGGAAGCCTGCTTTGTAAAATCTCCATTGGTTGCCCGCCGGATTTTCGCTTGGCTTAGATTTGTGCAGATCATGCACTGGTTCCCGGATTTGCCTAAGAACCATCCTTACCCTACGAACGCAAATCCAATAATGCGCTTTACATACTAGACTCCGTCCCTCCTTCGATTTGAAAGAAAGTCACGGAATATTAACCGTGTGTCCATCGGCTGCGGCTTTCGCCATTGCCTTAGGCCCGACTAACCCTTGGATGATCACCATTGCCAAGGAAACCTTAGTCTTTCGGTGTCAGGGGATCTCACCCTGATTGTGGTTACTTGTGCCAACATTCTTACTTCTGCGCGCTCCACTTTGACTCACATCTAGGCTTCTCAGCGGCGCAAAACACTCTCCTACCGCTCATGAACTTCACAGAAGAGGCAAGGAAACCAGCAGACATTGTCGTGAAAAATAGCCACCCGGCTTACGACGATGCACGATCAATCTGGTTGCGTTTCCTTGCCAAAAAAATTTGGATAATTACATCCTCTGTGAAGTTCACAAGCCCATATCTTCGGTACTACGTTTAGCCCCGTTTATCTGCGGCGCGAAATCTCTTGATGAGTGAGCTATTACGCTTTCTTTGAATGGTGGCTGCTTCTAAGCCAACATCCTCATTGTCAGAGAAATTTCACCTCCTTAAGTACACTTAACGTAGATTTAGGGACCTTAGATGATGGTCTGGGCTGTTTCCCTTTCGACCGACGGACCTTAGCGCCCGTAGTCTTACTGCCTAGTAGTTACTCACCGGTATTCGGAGTTTGATAGAGTTGACGAGATTGCTCCCTATTCAACTCTGCCAGTGCTCTACCCCCGGGAGATACGCTAGACGCTAGCCCTAAAGCTATTTCGGAGAGAACCAGCTATTACCAGGTTCGATTAGCTTTTCACTCCTTACCACAAGTCATCCGAAAGTATTGCACGGCTTATCGGTTCGGGCCTCCCCAAACATTTCTGTTTGGTTCACCCTGCTCATGGCAAGCTCACCTGGCTTCGGGTCTTATGCTTAATACCTTTCAAGTTTCTTAAATCCAGGCTCGAAAGCACGAGCTCGGATTTAAAAAACAAGAAAACGCACTATTAATACTCGGTTTCCCTTCGACTACCCGCCATCGCGGATTAATCAAGCAATAAGCATAAACTCGTTGGCTCATTCTTCAATAGGCACGCCGTCGCGGATTGCTCCGTTCCGACTCCTTGTAAGTATATGGTTTCAGGTTCTATTTCAACGCCCTCATCGGGCTACTTTTCACCTTTCCCTCACGGTACTAGTTCACTATCGATCTCTAGAAGTATTTAGCCTTGCCGGTTAGTGCCGGCGGATTCCCTCAAGGCTGTCGTTCCTCGAGGTACTCAAGATCAGAGACAAGAAAGAGATTTTATTTTCAGCTACAGGGCCATTACCTTCTGTGGCATTGCTTCCCAGCAATTTCGCTTAACAAAATCTTTTGTAACTTTCCTAGTAAACTACGTCTCTGCCTTACAACCCCAGTCGCGCCTCGCTACTCGCGAAATCGCTCCAAATCAAAGATCAAAAATAAAGGATAAAAGATTTTGTGTCCGCTGTGGCGGACTCATCAATTTTTAATTTTCTATTTTTAATTTTTAATTTAAGTGACTCACGTTCAGTGAGGCACGACCGGTTTGGGCTTCTCCCTTTTCGCTCGCCGCTACTAAGGGAATACTGATTAGTTTATTTTCCTCCTGGTACTGAGATGTTTCACTTCCCAGGGTGCACGCTCTGCGATTGATCGCAGGCAATTCCGTGTTACCGGAATTAGGTTCCCCCATTCGGAAATCTTCGGATCAAAGGTTGCTAGGCACCTCCCCGAAGCATATCGTCGCCATGCTACGTCCTTCATCGCCTTCTAAAGTCTAGGCATCCACCATATACTCTTGATTTCCTATTAGGAAATCTATAAATCATTTATCCACCTAAGTTTTGTTTATCCGATTAACTTTTGTAAAAAAGTTTGGCGGACTGAAAAATTTTGGTGGGTTTTTCGTTTAATTACAGTTTTTCACCCATACACCTACTTTGGCATCACTTTTTGTTTTACCTCCGAGAAACGGATTAAAAACGGAAAACATTGTTTTAATTAAAATTTTTTCAAAATCAAAAAAACAAAGTAAAACAATGCCAAAGTAGGTGTCGGGTTTTCTACCTTTTTCCACCTCCAGCAGTTTGAAAAGACCCCATATAACATTGGAAGTCACTGAGTGGTGGCATTTAGTTTTCAAAGATTCAGTCTGGCTGGAACACCTGCCTCCGCCAAGGCTTCGGCGAGGTAAATAAAAACCGCTGGTGGCGGTTCAGATTGACGAGCATTAAAACAGCAGGTCTATCTAAGTCCGCTTAAATTGGCTTTTATTGGTAAACATACTGACGCTCCCGATTATATACCTGCTGACATTGGGAGTCAAGAAGTGGATAGCCTCTACAAAAACCGCTTAACAGAGCGGTTTTTGTAGGGCAGAATAACCTAAAATAAAGATAGGAATTCTAAGGTATTTTTTTGTCTGGGTGTGCCATAAATCTCTCTCCCCTGTCGATCTAAACCGTAACGTTCTTTATCGGGCCGATGATACTGCCAATTGTTTAGATTTAGCCCACTTTTATACTCCTGTTTTCGTTCAATACTATTGCCAGCGCTGGTCGGGTCTGGCCAACAAACTTGACCGGTAGGCAGGCTTTGACACTGTCGATCAAAAGTCGGCGTTTCGTCGATTATTTCTTCTCCGTCTCCCTTTTCTCGGATTAATTTTAATTTAAAACCACCAGTATCGGTCAACAAATCAGTCGCACCATCATCGGTAGCCGAAAAAGGTATGGCCAGATCAGCACTAATATCGGAAATAACACCATCGTTATTTCTTTCAATTAAGTAATAGTTATAAGTCCAAATATTGAGCGCGCGCTCAAATGGAGTAGATGGTAAAGTCACATCAATCTGACCATCGGCGCTTTTAATTTTTAAGCCGGCCAAATTTAAAGCAAAAGGAAAATTATGGGCCAATTCGATCCACTCATCACCAACGGCACCGGCCGGTTCGGTCGTCGTCGGCGCCCAACCGATCTCACTAAGATAGATCGGGCCACGAGTTAAAAACCACAGGTCTTTAGTGGTGCTAGCGATCAAATTTCCTTCTCCGTCATAAGCTTCGAGCAAAAGACCAGCCAAGTCGGCCGAATCATTTTTGTTTAAAACAAAATCCGATCCACCAGTTGCCAGTAAGACTTTATTATTTGGATTAATCGGTCGCTGGTTATAGTCAGTCCAATTTTCAGCAAAACGATAAAGTTTGTAGCTGTATTCTTGGCTATCACTAATGCGCCAAGACAAAGTGGTTTGCGTTTTGCTACCTAAAATTAAACAATGTCCGTCGGCCGAATCGGTAAAATTCTGATCACAATCCGACGATTCCAGAAAAATTTGCCGGACCGGTTCTTCGGCTATCGCTAAGGTCACTGGCGTCGCTTCAGAAACAAGCAGGCCATCGGTCGCCAAAAAATTAATTGTAGTCGTGCCGAGAGTCGTAAAAGATATAGTTAGAGTCCAAGATTGATCTTCGCCAACAGTCGTCGAGGCGTTATTCATCTCTGGGACAAAAACTTGAGTAGTCGAAGCGGAAGCGGTGCCGGAAAAAGTAATCGTCGTAGTTGTAAAAGGGGTTAAAAAATCGGCCGGACTAGTGATCGTCGGCGCCGGCAAACCAGTCGGCAATTCTTCGGTGGTGGAAGAAACCGGTTCAGTAATATCAATCGTCTCTCCACCAGCCGAAACGAGAACTGAGTTGGTCGAACCAATAACCGATAGGACCGCGGTTTGATTAGCGCCAATTAAAGTTTCGAGTTGTTGACGCAGTTCGCGCAATCTGGCTTCCAGTTCGGCAATCTTTTCGGCTGGGGTTTGAATCGGAGGCTGAACCGACTCATCGGTCGTCGGTTCAGTTTGATTGTCATCATTGCCAGATGGTTCAGTGGGGACATCACTCTCTCCCCGACTGGATAAACTAACCGTAGCCAGAGTCTGGTCAATTCGCGCTTTGGCGACATCTATCAATTTCTCCCACCACGGCCGGCGCGCTTCGCGAAGCGCGCCGGTTTGCTTTTCTTTTTCCACTTCCGCAAAAAATAGTTTTATGACACCGGCACTATAGCCAACCGCTTTCGGGCCGAGAGTGGACCAGTAGTCGGCCATGATCTGATTATCAAAATCAGTAAGAGAGTAAAAATTATAAACATCTCCAGTATCTTTTTTTATTTCCCTTTTAATATCAATAATCTTGATACCAAGATTATTGATGCCCCAAGTATGACCACTTATATTAGAATTAATTTCCTTTGCAATCTTCGGGTTTTGGTAGTCTTTCAAAATAGTATCGTCACTAAAAAAATTAGCATTGGTAAAACTAGCCGCTTGATCAAAATAATCTTCAATTGAATTAAGCGCAACCAATTCACCAGTCAGAACGCTGTTCAAGTTTTTAGTATAGCTTTCATAAGTACTACGCATTGGATGAGGATCATCGCGAGTATGTTCCGGCACGGTTTTGTCTTCCAATAAATGAATGACATGACCCAAAATATTCAAACCTTTGGTTTTATCACCATAAACATAGTCATAAATAGCGTCATCCCAAGAAAAACCATTTTTTACCCGACTCTGGCCAATGGCCCATTTTTTCGAAGTATCAAAACGGTCGTTAAACAAACCGCGATTATTGACCGGATCATAAAAATGCTCCAACCAACGCACCCCGTTATCTTCTTCGATCGAACCATTTTTTATGGCTGATTTTTCCGTCTCGGACAATTGTTGACCCGTGGTATTTTCAAATAATTTGATGGCTTCGCCGGTCAAAAATGGATGGGTCGTCTTGTTACTATAACCAAAAACTAGCGCCGGTATAAACGCCAGCGCTAGCATAAAAATTACATATTTTTTAGCTTCCATTTTTGAGTAAATTCATTCTGGGTAAAAATAGTTGTTGACCAAGCATTGAGAGTTTTGTTGTATTTTAATAATTCACATTCTTTCTTATATTCGTAACATTTTTTTTCTTCGTATAACAAATTTTTAATTATCTCCTCCCCCTTCCCCAACCTCACCCAATTCTTCATCTTGGCCAAATATTCTGCCTGTTTTTCCGGAATAAAATACTTGCTCGCCAAGTCTAAATCCCCTGCCTTAAAAGCTTCAATAAACATTTTCAGTGTCGCCTCCGGTGTTGCTCCCCCATATTGATCTTGACGATATCGATCTTTAAGTCTTTCAAAACCAGCAATTGTTCGTTGCTGTTGCCAAACATGGTAAGCTTGCCAACCATAATCCCCCGGCCAAACCAGCACCCCCACTAAAACCATCAACCCTGCCCCAATCACCGTCCCCAGCCTTTTATTTATCATAAATTTTATTTAACCTCTTATTTCCCTAGGGTTACCCTCGGGGAGTTCCCCGAGGGTAACCCTAGGGAAATCTCTTCTTGATAATTTAACCAAAAATTCAACATTTCCTTAAACTCGTTTTTTGTTTCAAAATAATCCGGAAAAGCTGTTTTGTTTAAAATCTTACCCTCTTGCCTTTCCATAAACACATAGTCATCATAACTAGAATATCTGTAGTTTTCAATAAATTTCTTAGCCTTGTTCACATCCAAGATGCCACCATTCTCCTTCCAATTCGGATAAATTATTTTTACTGGATTTAAATGAATATATGAATAGATATATTTCAAATATTCATCAGTGTCCAAATGTTTAGCTTGAAAGGTGCCATCAAATAATTTGCCTTTTCTTTCATATTTTTTGTTGTAGTAAGAAGAATAAGCAGTAAGAAGCTTAAGCATAAAAGTGGAAGTTCCACTCTCTTTTTTCTCGCGAATAAGTAGGTGGAAGTGATTATTCATCAAACAATAGGCACCGATGTCCACTAAGGATTGATCGGCCGGAAAATCAAATACATCTTTTAGATTCTTATCCTCGACAATATCTCGAAAACTTATTGGCTGACCATGGTTACAAAGAAATAGCAGTTTAATAAAACGATTTCGATCGTTGTCATCATTAAAAACAGTACGCTTATCAACACCTCGACTATAGATATGATAAAATTCATCAACTGAAAAAGAAAACTTTCTCTCCATATTCCAATAATATCACACAGAGTCTTCTGTCCCTAGGGTTACCCTCGGGGAATTCCCCGAGGGTAACCCTAGGGACACTTTGGAAAATAGGCAAACTAAAAAAACCACCCGTAAGGGTGGTTTTTTTAGTAACCTTTTAGCTAAATGCCATCGGCAATCTAGCTAAACACAAACGGTTAAATTAAAGAGTAAGGCCAGCTTTCAAAGCTTCAAGACCAAAATCAATGGCCGAGATGGCAATAGTGGTGCCACCAAAGTTAATACCAGTGATCTTAAGCTCGGAGTAAGCTGAGGCAGTGCCCGCTTGTCTACCAATCAAACCAGTCAAAGTAAAGGTTCGAGAAGAACCAGCTGGGATGATGTAGTGTTTGATGGTCGCAGTGTCGTCGCCAGAGACCGTCGCAGGGCTAACTGATAACGATTGCATCGTTGAAGAAGAAATCGTCGAATCACCAAATGAACCAGTCGAGCTGGTAGCCACCAATTGAGCTATGGTTGAAGAAGCATAGAGGTTGATATTGCTATTATTCTTCAAAGTAAAGGTGTAGGTGACGTTTTTGGCTGAGATACAAGCAACAGTTGAGTTACAGTTGAACGATGAGACATCGGAACCATAAGTAACCGAAGGTCCAACCAACTCTAAGTTACCAGTTGAGAAGACAACATCGTTAGCGGTCACATTGCTGGCATTGGTCAAAGTCAAAGTGTTGTAATTGTCATCAATTCCAACAACAGAGCTGGCGACTAAAGTCGTCGAGGCGCTTAAACTTTGGCTAGCAGCAATATCAGCTTTCAAGGTCAAGTCCTTCCAAGTATCCTTCGCCAACTTTATGTTCATGTTAGTGAAAGTCGTGGCGCCGTTAAGCGAAGCTGCTCCATAGGTCGTTCCATTAGTATCAACTAAACGAAGATTGGACAAAAGGGTGGAGGTAGCAACACCAGTAGTGCTCTTTACCAAAACCATCAAACTACTGATCGTCGCACCATTGTTAACCGCCTTAAGTCGGTAAATACCAAGGACAACATCCGGAGTGACTGAAGTAGAAGTGGTAACATACTTCTTAGCTGGGCTGTCTGGACTGATACTAGTATTAAGATCAGCAGTAGAGCCAGTTGAAGAAAAGACGAAGGTCTTGGCCGTAATAGAACCAATTGACTCGGTGTAACCCTTACCATTTACAGTGCGGATAGCACTAGCTGGGATACTAACAGTGACAGTTTGAGTTGTAATCTTGTCGCTAGCTGCCATTGAAGTAGCCGAGACAACCAAAGTAGCATCGGTACCAGGAGTAACAACATAATTAAAGTTCTCAAAACGAACACGGTAGTCTGAACCAACCGTCACTTCAGTCGCATCAGCTGCGCTGGAAAGAGTTTTTTCAGCGATAACGGTACCAGTGGTATCCTTAAGAACTAATTTGCTCAAGGTCAACCATGGTCGTTCGGAGAATTTAACATCCAGACGAGTGACAGCTACCTTACCGCCAGTCGCTGACAATCTGACATCGTAAATGTTTTGGGTGTCACCTTTCTTGAAAGTAGCACCGGAAGAAACATAAGCGGCATCGGCAGCAGTGATGGAACCATCAGTGCCATCAGCAACAACAACTGGAGTAGTTCCTGGGGTAGTACCTGGAACGGTAGAAACTACGCTCATGGCAGCTCGGGTCTTTGGACCAAAGTAACCAATGGCAGGAGCAATACCGTTTTCGGCTTGGTATTTAGCCAAGGCCGCTTTGGTCATAGCGCCAAAGTAACCGGTCGGAGCAACGATATTCAAGTAACCGCCGTCAACTAAAACTTGCTGTAAAGCTGAAACGTCATCACCCTTTGAACCGACCGTGAGGTCGCGAGTGAAAGTCGCAGAAGAAACAGCAGTCGTACCCTTCAAAGCATTTAACTGAGCGGTGAGAGTGGCAATTTGAGCCATCAACTCATCGATAGTAACAGCCGAAGCGGTTGGAACCGCAACGACAGTTAATAACAACGCACCAGCCAACACCAATGAAGAAATTTTAAACATTTTCGTCATATGATTTGGTTTAACTTATAAGTAATTACTTATAAACTATCTAATAAATAAACTTCTAATAAACTAACTAAATAATCTTTGGTGAACCGGCCGCCATCGACTTACATCAGCGAGTTCACACTCGTTACCAATTGCTATTTTATTTAGCCATTCGCAACGATTCATTACCCATCCGTTTTGCAACGAATGTTTAATAAACATAGGGAAAGAAAGGGATTTCGGACAGAAATTCTTTCGGCATATTTAAATTTCAATGGACAGACAAAACGGGCGTATCTTGATTATATTATTGCTACCGATAAATCGCAAAGGTAAATGTGGATAACCATAGCCAGATAACGCTTTTTAGCCTGATGGCAGTGTAGCAGAACTGGAGGCGGAAATCAATATGTTTTCCAACTAAGAGTTAATTCCGTCCAATGCCTCAACCGTGTCTCAATAACCGTCCTTTAAACAACCTCTCAAGGATTGTCATTGGGAAAGACAAAAGACTGTCACTGGTTCCTCCTAATTGACCATATATCTAGACCAGCGTCTTTCACCCTGCTTTTTCAAATGTCCCTCTTCCACCATCTCTACGAGTAAACGTTGCACGGTTTTTTTACCACAACCATGGACAGCAGTAGCAATGTCTTTTATCGAAGTCCAACTCTTACCTTTTACGAAATCAAGGATAGTTTTCTTTCGTAAATCCTTGTTTTCCGACTTGGCGGAAGAGGCACCATTCAGTGAACGAATTTGACCGTTAGAGACTGCGGTTTTGGCCAGTTTTTGTCCGTTAGAAATCTGGCCATTGGATCGAGTTTGTCCTAAATGAAAATTGGGGTCAGAATGATTATTGAAAAAATTATGACCGTTACCATTATTAGACGAGACTTGTTGGCTGATTCCGGCAACGGGAATACCGTTGACAGTTTTTATCTCGTCAGGCAAGACGGGCGAACCCAAATAATTGGCAAAAGAAGCTTCTTTGATCTCCAAAGAAACTGCCTCCAAAAGGACAGAGGTTTCCTGTTTAAGAATGGCAAAATTCATTTCGGAAATTGATCCGCCGGCGACAGCCAAATCCATTAGGGACACCAACTGATCCAAATGTCCGTTTAACTTATTTAAAATGATATTGGACTCTAAGACATATTTTTTGGGATCATTTTTTGCCAACCCTTGTCCGAGATTTTTAGCATCCGTTAAAAGTTCGATCGCTCGTTCACGAATCTTCCATTTAAGAGGGTCTTGATCTGGCACGAAAGAGCTAACCAAATAAATTGCTCGCGACAAACGCTGACCCTTAACGGCCAGAAAATTGATGTCTTTTAGGTTATTGTCTTTTTTTTCCATATCTTGTCTTTTTGTATTTTGTCCTAGACAACCTTTGTCCTTTATTGTATACCTTTCGGACAATTTTGTCTAGAGGACAGATGTCCTATGTCAAAAAAACGTTGTCTTTAAAAGGTTTTTAGGTAATTACCCTACCCCGCCGAACCTTGGGCTCTCTTGAGGTTCGGCGGGATAAGAAGAGAAGAGGGGGTCTGGTAAATTAAAAATTTAAAATGCAAAATTCAAAATTGGAACTAAAAATATGAGGAGGCAAAACCAAGCAATAATCGCCCTTCAAACAGCCTCTCAAGGACGGTATTTGTAAGTGGTAGCTTTAAATTTTGCCTTGTTATTTTTCATTTTGCATTTTAAATTTTTAATTTAATTGCTTTATGTTCTGCCTTTATATTGATATAATGAAATCACCAATTTTAAAATTTAAATACCACTAATTTACATGGGACGCCACAAAAAGAATTTTAATGATAAAAAAAATCGATCAAAAGATTTCGACACGAGAACGACTGTACCAAAAATAAGTTTCAAGGAAGAAACCAAGCATGGCGCTATCGCAATTTTGTGTTTGGTCTTGACCGTCTTTTTTACTCTCGCCTATTTTCAAAAAGCTGGTCCGGCTGGTGATTTTATTTTTCAGATATTCAATCGATTTTTTGGCGCCGGTTACTTTCTCATTCCGCTAGTTTTTATTTTTTTGGCTTTTTCTTTTTTCCGTTCCATGCGACCAAATTTTGTCATGACCAGATTGCTCGGCGGTCTGGTTTTTTTTGCATCATCTCTGGCTGTTTCCAGCGCCGTCTTTGGTGAATCGGCCGGTGGCCTAATCGGCGGTTTCTTGGCCAAACCAATGTTATCGTTATTTGATTTTTACATTAGCACTATTTTTTTGAGCGCCATTGCGATAGTTTCTTTGTTGGTGGTTTTTGACACCGGTCTTTCTTTCAATCTATTTAATTGGTTCAAGAAGAAAGAACCAACCGAGAACATGGCCGACAATCAATTAAACGCCAATGAACAATCCAAAGTACCGGAAATGGCTAAAAGCGAAATTGGGAGAGAAGATAAAAATCTCCCCAAGGCCGAAGCAAAGAAAAATGGTGATGATGGTTTTTTCTCCGGTGTCATGTCTTTTGCCAAAAGAGGCGGGATGAGCGCTTTTACTCCACCCCCACTTTCTCTTTTGGAACGAGATAGTGGCAAACCGGGCGTAGGTGACATCAAAGCCAATATGAATGTCATCAAACGCACCTTGGCCAATTTTGGTATCAATGTGGAAATGGACGAGGTCTCCATCGGACCATCAGTCACTCGCTATGCCCTAAAACC